>ERZ824600.385-NODE-385-length-65933-cov-12.920930_pt1 | contig 65933 bp, 70 predicted proteins | sample MGYA00519933_ERZ824600 | MGnify/ENA primary metagenome ERZ824600 (study PRJEB31778, sample SAMEA3449178) | human gut metagenome | biome: human gut; feature: human-associated habitat; material: faeces | place: United Kingdom | collected 2010/2012 ...
AACCACCCCAACAGAAGATAAAATTCATGGAACAGACATTGCTAAAATATTAGGTATTGATTATAAGGAAATGGCTATTGACAGTATTTTAAACGAATTTTTATCTGTTACACAATATAAAACAGAAAACGAACAGTTAGCTATTGGAAACCTTAAAGCCAGAATCAGAATCTCTATCATATATTATTATGCAAATTCAAAAGGTTACCTTGTAAGCGGAACCGGAAATAAAAGTGAAATACTAATTGGATACTTTACAAAACACGGAGACGGAGCCTGTGATATTGAACCAATTGGAGATTTATACAAAACTGATGTATTTGAATTAGCTAAATATATAGGAGTTCCTGAAGAAATAATCAATAAACCTCCACGCGCAGGTTTATGGAACAATCAGACTGATGAAGATGAAATAGGAATGACCTATGAAAACTTAGATAAAATTCTTTACCAGTACAAAGATAAAGAAACTTCAAAAGAAGAAATAGCTAAAAACTTAGATATTTCAATTGATGAAATTGATATGATTATAAATAAAGTAAAAAGGAACGCACATAAAAGCAAAGTTCCTGAAAGCCCTGAAAAGACTGTAATGGTGATTTAGTGACAGAAAATATAGAAAAAAAATGGCAGAAAAAATGGGAAACCGAAGGTACATTTTTTGCTAAGGAAGATCCTTCTTTAAAAAAGTGGTATGGTTTAATTGAATTTCCTTATCCATCTGGTCAAGGACTTCATGTAGGTCATCCTAGAAGTTATACTGCTTTAGATATTATTGCAAGAAAAAAAAGATTAGAGGGTTATAATGTTCTTTACCCTATTGGCTTTGATGCATTTGGATTACCTGCTGAAAATTATGCCATAAAAAACCATATTCATCCTAAAATTACTACTGAAAAAAATGTAAATCATTTTAGAGAACAATTAAAGGCTCTTGGTTTCTCTTTTGATTGGTCTAGAGAAATTAATACCACTGACCCTAATTATTATAAATGGACTCAATGGATTTTCATTCAACTATATAAACATGGACTAGCTTATAAAACAACTATGCCAATTAACTATTGTACTGGATGTAAAGTAGGATTGGCAAATGAAGAAGTTGTAAATGGTGTTTGTGAAAGATGTGGTAGTGAAGTTGTTCAAAAGGAAAAAAGCCAATGGATGCTTAAAATAACAGAATATGCCCAAAGATTAATAGATGATTTAGAGGAAGTTGATTTTTTAGATAAAATTAAAACTCAACAAATTAATTGGATTGGTAGAAGTGAAGGTGCTGAGGTCAAATTTAAAATTGCTAATTCAAATGAAGAATTAATTGTTTATACTACAAGACCTGACACTTTGTTTGGCGCAACATATATGGTAGTTGCACCAGAGCACGAATTTATTAATAAATTTAAAGATAAAATAACAAATTTAGAAGAAATTGAAGAATATAAAAGACTTGCTGCCTTAAAATCTGATTTTGAACGTTCAGAATTAAACAAAGAAAAAACTGGTGTAGAAATAAAGGGAATTAAAGCTATTAATCCATTAACAGGAAAAGAAATTCCTATATGGGCTTCTGATTATGTTTTAATTACTTATGGCACAGGTGCAATTATGGCTGTTCCTGCCCATGATAGTAGAGACTGGGAATTTGCTAAAAAGTTTAATTTGCCTATTATTCCAGTTATAAAACCTGCAAATTCTAATTCTGTTTCAGTTGATAAGGAGCCTTTTACAGATGTAAACTCTGGAGTTATTATTAATTCTGACTTTTTAAATAATTTATCTTGCAAACAGGCAATAAACACTGTTATAAATTATTTAGAGGAAAACAATATCGGTAAAAGAAAAGTAAATTATAAATTACGTGACTGGGTATTTTCTAGGCAACGTTATTGGGGTGAGCCTATTCCTATGGTATATTGTGAGAAATGTGGCTGGATTCCTCTTCCTGAAAACGAATTACCTTTGGTACTTCCAGAAATACAGGATTACGAACCTAGTGAAAATGGTGAATCTCCACTTGCAAAGCAAACAGATTGGATTAATACAACTTGTCCACATTGTCATGGTCCTGCCAAAAGAGAAACTGACACTATGCCACAATGGGCTGGGTCATCTTGGTATTATTTAAGATATATGGATCCACATAATGACAAGGAACTAGCTTCTAAGCAAGCTATAGAATACTGGGCTCCTGTTGACTGGTATAATGGTGGAATGGAACATACTACTTTGCATTTGCTATATTCAAGATTCTGGCATAAATTCTTATATGATATTGGTGTTGTTTCAACAAAGGAACCTTACCAAAAACGTACTGCACATGGCATGATTTTAGGATCAAATGGTGAAAAAATGTCAAAGTCTAAAGGGAATGTTGTTAATCCTGACGATATTATAGGAGAATTTGGTGCTGATACTTTTAGAGTTTATGAAATGTTTATGGGACCATTTGACCAAACAGCTCCTTGGTCTATGGAAAGTATCCGTGGTTGTGGTAAATTCTTAGACAGAGTATGGAATTTGCAAGATATGTTAGTAGAAGGTTCTACATATTCGCCAGAATTTGAAAAAATGATGCACAAAGCAATAAAAAAAGTAAGTGCAGACATTGAGGAAATGAAGTTTAATACTTGTATTTCTACTTTTATGACAATGGTTAATGAGTTTTATAAACTAAAAAAAATAAATAAAGCAGAATTTAAAACATTTTTACAATTGCTAAATCCATTTGCCCCTCACGTTTCCGAAGAATTATTTGAAAAAATTGGCGAGAGCAAAACCATTGCAGAAACAACATGGCCTAAGTACGAGGAAAGTAAAACTATAGATAATGAAATAGAATTACCTATTCAGTTTAATGGTAAATTAAGAGCAACTGTCAAAATAGTAAGAGATTCGAATAAAAGTGTTGTTAAAGAAATTGTTCATAATAACCAAACAGTTATAAACAATTTAAAAGACAAAACTATTGTTAAAGAAATTTATGTAAAAAATAAAATTTATAATATTGTTGTAAAATAGTTTGTAATATTTTTGTAATATAAACGTATTTATTTTGTAATGTTTTTATTTGTATTTTGTTGTATAATAATGTTGTAATATGTACTAAGGAGAAATAATAAATGAATATAGAAAAAGAATTAAAGAAAAATGGAATTACAGTTATAGATAAATTAGATACTTTAAGTATCAATACTTTGGCAAAAAACATTGCTCAAAAATTGTGTAGGGCATTCCCTAACCAACGTTTTATAGCACCAAAACTATTTATTGCAATATCAAGAATTCCTATGTATTATGCGGAAATGCCAGAAGGATTATCTGAAGCAAATTATTTTTACAAAAATTCTTCTATATATTTTAGGGCAGGATTATCTCTTGATGAAATAGAAAAATTTGCTATTCATGAGGTTATACATTATTTGCAAGAGGTTAAAGATAAAAGAGGAAATTTAAAGAAATTGGGATTATGTGTATTTACTAGTTCTAAAGAATATGGTATGGCTTTAAACGAAGCTGCTGTTCAATTGGCTACTTCTAAAGCATTAAGACATAATTATGAGATGGTTAAGTATTACGATATTGCTTTTTCTACTACTTCTCCAACTTATTATCCTATACTTTGCAATTTAGTTGCTCAACTTGTTTATATAACCAATGAAAACGACTTTTATGATAGTATGTTTTCTGCAACAACACAGTTTCAACAAAATATAATACAAGCATGTGGTGAAAAAGTCTTCTTTTATGTACAAGATATGTTAGATAGAATTTTGTATGCAGAGGAAAAAATAATTAACTTAAATAATAAATTGCTTAATATTTCTTGTACAGATAGTCAAGCTGCAAAATACGGAAAAAAGATTTCAACATATAAAAATACATTAAAAAAATTGTATTTTGAAACACAAAATATTATTTTTACATCATATTTTGACAATGAAATAAAAAAACTAGTAACTACAGCAGATATAGATGAATATAGATATAAATTATATAATTTTAAAAATTATTTAGGTTCAACTGATGGTTATACATTTTTTAATGATTATTATGTTCAACAAATGGAAGCCTTAGATATCAAGTATGATTCTATTATAAACAATGTTTCTTTGGTTCCTGTAAATACATCAAAATGGCAAAATATATTACATAGCCTGAAAAATGTATTTTCTTTAAAAGGCGAAAAAAGATACAATGAAAATTAGCACTTTAATGGCATACGCTAAAGTACCAACATTTTTTAATTTTAGATTTACTAGTAATATTGTTATTTGTAAGTAATCTTATCATATCCAACTTTTTCAATGAGGTTCCCCCTAGCTTTAGTATAGCTAGGGGGTTTGTTTAGTTAATAATATGGCATTTACCATTTGCAAACTTTATTTCTATGTCTGCAAATTTTTTCATTATATCTACCTGGTGAGTAGATATAATAACTGTTCTTCCTTCGCAATACTGCAATATATATTGCATTGTCTGTACTGCAATTTCATCGTTCAGGTTGTTTGTCATTTCATCAATTCCAACAACCCCTATATTTTCTTCGAGATTATACAACAATCTCGTAATTAGGAGTCTTTGCTGTTGTCCCGAAGAATAGTTATCATATGTGGTTTCCCCCAGATATGATATTACATCTTCTGCATTCTCTTGAATTTCTTCGTAGAGATGCAACCCTTTCAGTATTTGAATAAGCTTCCCCTCGTCAACTTTATCCCATGTAACCTCAGACAGGATATTGCCACTTCCAAGTTTTGAGCCTTGTCCAAGCTCAACAGCCTTAGGTATTACAGGATTTTCGCATCCATCAATCCGTAACATTCCTGTAACAAATTTCATGAAAGTTGTTTTTCCAGAGCCAGTTGCTCCCTCAAGCATTACCACTGAGGAATTCGGAATATCTAGGCATGTATCCAAGGAAAGAGTAAATGGTCTAGTTTCATCTTTTCTGGGATATTCAACCTTAAATGGCCTTATAACTATGTCTCTTTTGGGTTTTGCCTGCTCGTTTTCTAATGATGATGCCACTTCCATTATTTTCGTAACTTCATCATTATACTTTCTTTGTTCCTCGAGCTGGTTTTTCCAATCCTCAACTCCACGCAATATCCTATTGAATTTGGATATGACTTTATTATAAATTGTAACCATTGACATTATTGACAATATCAATGTAGCATCAATATTACTTTTTTCCACATCTTTAATGGAAAAAAATAGTATAAACACTATTATCATCACACCCAATAGACTGTTTAACAGTTCCATGCTGTTAATCTTCCGCTTAAGTTGTTTCTTTATCAAAAAGGATTTGCTTAAAAAATCAACATATCTTGCTACCATCCAGTTAATATGTATATCATTAACTGGCTGTATATTATTAATGTCGTTAGCAATCTCCCTTTCTTCAAAAGAAATATCTTTTAGTTTCTTTCGAACTTCTTTCCGCTTTTTTAATCGATATGCGGAAAAAAGGCACTTGCAGATTAATGCAATTAGCACCACTGCTGGGAAAAGCTTAAAGCCTTGGATTTCCTCTCGACTAGCAATCCAAAATCCGATGCAGATGTAGATTGCTGATACAATGTCAAAAATCTTCTTTGGAGCATCAATTCTCATTCTCCATTCTCCAAATACATATTCTTTTAGACTTTGTATCACTACCCTGTGAGACATTCTTTCGTTGCCATCCCAAACTTTGCCTTGCACCTTCATTGCAAGCTTAGTTACAATTTCGGCGGCTTCTATCTTTCCTCTCTCTTCAATGATAAGATCTTTTTCATTCTGCACATTTGACAATGCAGTAAAGAAAACATCACTTACATAGTACAGTAGCAAAATTGTCAATGCAACTGTTACTCTTCCCAACTGCATCTGGGATTTTGACAGTTGTATTGTAAATGTTGCTACATCTGAAAGGATAGTTACCACTATCTCAATCAGCAGTTGCCACTGAGCTTCCCGCCATAGGTCCTTTGGCATTGGAAAGTGTTTGTTTTTTTTGCTTATTTTCATGTTTTTCCTTTCTATGCACATATTATATAACAACTCCTCTTTTGCCTGTTGACACTTATATTATATCTCATATTTACATAATTTTCAAGTATTTTTCACTTTTCTCTATTGTAATTGTTATCAGTTAATATTTTTAGCCCTTTAAAAATTGACCCATACTTTCTGCCGCTTCTCTTCCACTTCTTGCTGCCCATGCTACAGTTGATTTTTCTCCTACTAAATCTCCACCTGCAAATACTTTCTCGTTAGATGTTTGTTTCTTATCATTTATTTTAACATATTTTTCTTGTGTCAGCTCTAGTCCTAGGTTTTTTACAACATTCATTTCTGTTTTTGACCCCAATGCCATTACAACATAGTCCATATCAATTGTGTAATTACTGCCTTCAATTTCTACTGGTGATTTTCTTGTTTCTCCTTCTTTCTGCACAAGTTCTGTTTTTATGCACTCTATTTTTTCTACTTTTTCATTACCTATTATTTGAGTAATATTGTGTTTAAATAAGAAACTAACTCCTTCTTTTTTTGCATCTTCTATCTCTTTTTTTTCTGCCGGCATTTGCTCTTCTTCTCTTCTATATATTATAGTTACACTTTTGGCTCCCAATTTATTAATTGTTCTTGCACAGTCTACGGCAACATTGCCACCCCCAACTACAGCAATTTTTTTTCCAACATATGTAGGGTGGTTATTTAATTCTAATAATTCATTTCCTCCATATACTCCTGTTAATTCTTCCCCTTTTATTTCCATTTTTTTAGTGATGTTTGCGCCTATTGCTAAAAATATTGCATTATACTCTTTTTGCAATTCATTCAAGTCAAGATTTTTTCCAAGTTCCATTCCACATTTTGTTTCTATACCTAGATCTAATATTTTTTGAATTGTATTGTCTAATATACTTTTGTCAAGTCTAAAATTGGGAATACCATTTCTTAAAATTCCACCTAATTGACTATATTTTTCATATATTGTAACTTTAAATCCGTTTCTTCTTAAAAACGCTGCACATGTAAGGCCTGCAGGTCCGCTTCCAATTATTGCGATTTTTTCATTTCTTTCTTGTTCACAGTTAGGAAGTTTGTAATTATTTTTAATTGACATATCTCCTATGTATTTTTCTATATCGCCTATATTTACAGGTTGTCCCTTTATTCCGCGAACACATTTCCCCATACATTGCTTATAATGTGGACAAATTCTTCCACATATTGCTGGCAATACAGTTGTTTCTGAAAGTATTTCATATGCTTCTTCAAGCTTGTCTTGTTTTACTTTTTCTATAAAGGCTGGTATATTATTTTCTAATGGACAACCTTTAGTACATGGTTTTACTTTACAGTTCAAACATTGTTCTACCTTTTCTTTTAATTCAGCTTCCATTTTTTAATTCTTCCCTTCCCAGTCTATATTATTGTCTATATATTTTTTAGCTTCTTTTAAATCTTGCCAAAATTCTATTTTTTTGTTTTCATCTCTTAATAGAGCTGCCGGATGCCATGTTGGCATATATTTAATGCCGTTTTTCTCCATCCAATTTCCACGTACCGCAGTTATTCCATACTCTTTTCCTAATATATTCTTTAATGCTGTACTTCCTAATAACACTATAATTTTTGGTTTTATTAGTATTACTTGATTTCTTAAATAATTTAAACACGTTTGTACTTCATCATCTTCTGGTACTCTATTGGATGGTGGTCTACACTTTACTATATTAGCTATATATACATCTTCTCTATTAATCTCTAATGCTTGAAACGCATTATTCATAAGTTGCCCCGCTTTTCCAACAAATGGAATTCCTTGCTTATCTTCATCTGCCCCTGGTCCTTCTCCAATAAACATTAACCTAGCCTTTTTATTTCCTTGTCCAAATACAATATTGGTTCTATTTGTGCATAATCTGCATTTTTTACATTTTAAAATACTTTTTTCTAAGTCTTCCCAATTATCATACATTTTCTTCGTCTCTTTCTATTTTTTTATTTCGATTATTGCCATATTCCTTCCAGAATTTTCTCCAGCTTTTCTATATGAGTGTAGCAAATTGCTATTACATACTGTGCATATATTACTGTCTATTATATTTTCTTCTATTAATCCCAACTTTTTCAATATGCATTTATTTATTAATACAGTATCTATATAATACTTATTACGTTCATGGTCTTTTTTTATTATATCATTAATTTCTGGCAAATTACTATATTTATTATAAAATATATCTTTTACATCTGTATCAACCTCAAAATGACACCTTCTTATGCTTGGACAAATACAGCAAATGATATCTTCTGGATTACATTTAAATTCATTCATCATTTTTTCTACTGTTATTTTAGATATTCCCTTTTCTGTTCCCCTCCATCCTGAGTGAACATTTGCTATTACATTTTTATTTGGATCATAGAAAAGCAAAGATATACAATCAGCTGAAGTAGTAGCCAACGTTACATTTTTGATATTAGTTATTAATCCATCAACTCCGTCTAATTCTTGCTTACCTTGTATTGTCAAAACATTATCTGTATGTTTTTGCATAGGTTTTATAATATCTGTAAATTCTAATTCCTTAGAAATATTCTCGTAACTTTTCAACATTATTGGATTATTTTCTGTTTTAAAGTTCAATTGCCCATCACTTTTCAATGTGTAGCAATGGGCAATGTTTTTATATTCTAGCAATCTTTTAAATTGTATATATTCCACATTATCCGTTTTTACATGAACAATGTTTTTATTTGATAAATTCATTTTTATTATGTTCCTTTCAAAATGTTATTTTAAATCTATAACAGAGCCTATAATTCCTGCATCATTTCCTAAGCTGGCTAATTTTATTTCTGGCATAAATTCTTTATTAAATACATATTTTTTATTGTAATACTCCTCTAAAAGTTTATTATATAATATGTTTTTGTAATATACAAATCCACCTCCTATAGCTATGGCTTGTGGCTCAAATAAGTCTATTATGTTTGATAAACCAATTATTAGGTTTTGTATATATTCATTTATCTCTTTTTTTACTTTCGTATTTTCTTCGTTTTCTTCTATGATTGTCAATAGTTCTTTTCCTTCAATTTCCTCTTCCAGTTTTAATATTTCTCTTATGTTTTGTTTAAATCTTTTTATAGAACAATATGTCTCAAAACATCCATATTTACCGCAATTGCACTGTTTTCCATGTTTTTCTATTATCATATGTCCTATTTCAAATCCCGTATTTTTTTTAGGTACTAATAATTTATTATCTAGAAAAACTCCTGCTCCTATTCCTGTACCCAAACACAAAAATACGGCATCTTCATATGTTTTTAGACTTCCATATATTTTTTCCGCCATTGCTGCGCATTTTGCATCATTCCTAACAAGTATTGGTACATTATAATATTGTTGCAATTCTTTAGTTATATTAAATTCTTTTATTCCCAAATTTACAATCTCATATATAATACCATTTTTAGCATTGCCAGGGGTTGCTATTCCTATTAATTCTACGCTTTCCTTTTTCTTTGCTTCTTCTATATAGTTTACAATATATTTGGTTATAAATTCCTCTATTTCAATAATATTACTACTTATTTCTACTTCTGTTTTATTTATTATTTTGTCTTTATTTACTATTCCGATTGCAACATGACTTCCACCTATATCTACACCAATTTTCATCTTTTTCATTCCTTTTTTACATATAATAAAATATATAATAATTTGTTATTAAAAGCATTATTATATTTGCAATACACATATAATAAGCTATAGGAATCTGTAATTGTGTTTTTTTATCTGTTTTTACATACCTTGTTTTTTTATTTGCTATTTTGCTTATTAGCAATTTAAACCCTATAATTAGCAAAGTATAATTTACTGTAAAGAAAAATACACCTTCATATGTAAATAATATCATTATCATAGATAACATTAATATGTTTAATGTATAGCTTTGTTTTGCTTTTCTCTTCATATATATGGTATCTGCTATTATTAATATGCAGATTATAAATAAATATATAATGTATCCATATACTGTTTTATTCTTGTCGGCAATATATGTATATATCATGTATATTGCCATTAATAAAAATCCTAATAATATCATTTTTTTATCTATTCTATGCTCTTTTTTATCTATTTTTGCAATTACAAATAGTGTAGCAATGTAAAATGTGGCAAACATAAAATTTATTAACATATCAGTATTTATTGTTTTTATATTTAATTTAATAGATATAGAAAATAAAATAAATATTATTCCACTTAATATTGAATTAACTATATATGGCCTTTTTCTTGTTACCTTTTCCTTTAGTGTTGTTTTAACTATTAATGTTGTAAGAGTTCCTAAAATTGCGCCTATTATAAATATTGTTAAATATAATATTACATTCATCTTTTGCTCCTTTTTAGGGTTATTTAAATAATAGTCTTATTTAAATAACCCCTCCTTTATCTTATAAATACTATTCCTATTATTATTAAACCTATTATTATTCTATAAATTGCAAAGACTTTAAAACTTCCCTTCCTTAAATAATTTAATAAAAATTTAATTACTAAAATTCCAACAATAAAACTTGTTACTACTCCTATCCAAAATGATAAACTTGTTAATGCCAAGTCTCCTAAGCTGAAAATTACTGCTGCTGCTGTTATTGGTGTTGCTAATAGAAAAGAATATTTTGCAGCACTTTCTCTATCTATTTTTAGCCATCTTGCTACTGTCATAGTAATTCCAGAACGTGATACTCCCGGAAATGCAGCAGCTAATGCTTGTGATATGCCTATTAATATAGACTGTTTTAATGTTATTTTTTCATATTTTACTATTGATTTAGAATTTTTGTCTACCCAGTATAATAAAATGCCCATAACAATTAAAGCAATAGCTATTAATATCATTTTTAGGTTTAAATTGTCTCCTATTATTTTGCTTGAGATTTTATCTAATATTAAGCTTAATATTCCCGCTGGTATTGTTGCTATTACTAATTGCCAAAATATTTTTCCTTCTATCGTCTTTTCTTTTTTTACTACTTGCTTATAGCCTCCCACTATTAACTTTATCCAATCTTTAAAGAAATATACTACTATTGCCAATAGTGTTCCCACATGTAGTGCAACATCAAAAGAATCTGGCATCGATTGCCACTTTAATAGCCAAGGAAATAAATTTAAGTGTGCTGAGCTTGATATTGGTAAAAATTCTGTTAATCCTTGTATTACTCCTAAAATAATTGTTTGTATTATTGTCATTTGTTATCGTTCCTTTCTTTTATTATATTATATATTGTTTCTTTTATATATTCTGCTGAACTTATTGGTGCTATTTTGCCAGGTATTCCTAGCGCCCATATTGTTTTTATATTTAATTGTCGTGCAACTTCAAAATCTATTCCTCCAGGTGCTGATGCAACGTCTATTAGCAGTGTATTTTTGTTTAGCAGTTCTAGCCTTTTTTTATTTAATATCAAAACTGGTACTGTATTTATTATTATATCAAATATATCTATTTTTTTGTTTAGTTCCTCATATTTTATGCTTTTGCTTCCATATGCTTCTATCCAAGTAATGTCTTTCCCTCTTGCACTGCAATACACATTAGCCTTAAATGCTGTCAATCTGTCTACAAGTATTTTTCCTATTCTTCCATATCCAATTATTAATATATTACTATTATATAGGTTTTTCTGCGTTTCTTTTATTGCTATTTCTATTGTGCCTTCTACCGTAGATATAGCATTTAATATAACCAGCCTTTCGTCTTTTAATATGTCTATTGTTTCTATTTGTTCTAATATCTCTGCAGGTACTGAACCTCCTATTAGTAATTTGTCTCTAATTTTGTTGGCAAGTGTTTGTATTTCTAATTTTTGGTTTGTATAATGTGTACATATGTATTTTCTATCTTTAGTAAATGGCGTTGGTCCTATTATTATTTGGTTTTGCAATGCTTCGTCTAAATTATTATGGATTTTTAAATTATCATTCTTTTTTTCAAAATTCAACAACTCCTCACAATTTTCAAATCCCCACGCTTTTATTTTATTTTTATCTTGTGCTAACAGTTTAATTAGTTTTACAGTTCTTAAATCTCCACCAATTATTGAAATTTCCATATTCATTCTCCTTTTATATTAATTTTAGTAATTTCTTCGAAGTGCAGGCGATTAAAATCGCCCCTACATTTTTCATATATTACTTTACACTATCATATTAATTATATAAAAAGAGTTTTTAAAATATGTCTATCTTTCTCTGCCTTTATATTTTTGATTTTCTAATACATTTCTCATCATTTTCAAATCACTATTATTTAATTTTCCTACTATTGAGCAAGTGTTTTCTAAATGCTTTTGAACTTTTTGATTCATTGTTAGTTTTCGTTGTTGTTTTTTTCTATATTCTGCTGGTTTTTCTATATTGTTCTTTATGGGAATAAATATTGTGTCCTTTTCCATTTTTTCATATAATTCTGGTTCTATTTCTACCGCAACTTTCATATAATTTATGGCTTTGTCTTCATCACCTTTAAGCATTGCTATTTGTGCTAAATAGTAATATGAACCTGATTCAAGTTCTTTATCTTTTAAACTTTCAAATAAGTACATCTCGGCTTCATCTAGTTCTCCATATATTATGGCAATTTGTGCTAAACTTAATTTTGCGTGATATAGCAAACTATTTAATTCTGCTGCTTTTTCATAGTATTCTTTTGCTCTTTGAAAATCATTTAGCATTGTATAAGCTATTCCTAAGTTGTAATAAAGATTATAGTTGGCCGGATTATATCTTAGCGAATTTGTATATGCTGATATTGCTTCTTTGTATCGTTCTTGTTCTATCAATATGTCTCCTAATAATTCAGTACACTTAAAATGCTCCGGTTTCTTCTTTAACACATCTTGTAACAGTTCTATTGCCTCATTATTTTTTCCTTCTGCATGCATTAAATTAGCAATATTATAATTTATTTCTATTTCCTTTGGACTTATTTCTATTGCTCTTAAATATTCTGAAACTGCATTTGAGATTTTTCCTTCTTTTTCATATACTTCTGCTAAAAGTTTATGGCCTTCAAAACTCTCGGGATATTTGTTTATTAATGTAAGCAAATATCTTTTAGCTTCTGTTTCTTTTCCCATTTTTAGCATCAAATTTGCTAAAAATATATTCAACATCTCTGGAAAGTCTGTTTTTTTCCTTTTTTCCAATCCAAATACTACAACTGGTAGCATTATTGATAATATAAATGCAATTAATTTTAATGTCACATTTGTACCTTCTATAAAAATTAGTTCTATAAAATTTATTAAAATTCCAATAAATTGCATTAATAATATGTATAAATACTGTGTGTTATTTTTTTTTATCATTTTAAAGAACATTGTTATAAACATGACAACAGCTATTATATTAAATATAATTTCAAATATCATATCTCCTCCAATATTTTATTTTTCAAACTTTTGGTTGTATCTTTCCATGCATTCTTCTATTATCTTTTCTGCTTCAGTTCTTCCTAATATTTGCTCTATTGTGGTAGTTTTTCCTTCTAATTGTTTATATACTTCAAAAAAATGCTTTATTTCTGCTGAAATCTGATGTGATACTTCTGAAATATCATTGTATTCATTTAAAAATGGATCTTTTTTTGCTACTGCAATTATTTTTTCATCATATTCTTCTCCATCTATCATTATTAAAACACCTATAGGATAACATTCTACTAGCGTAAGTGGAATAATATTTTCTTGGCAAAGTACTAGTACATCTAATGGATCATTATCTCTTGCATATGTTCTTGGAATAAATCCATAATTTGCAGGATAATGTGTAGATGTATATAATACTCTATCTAGTTTTAGCATACCTGTTTCTTTATCTAATTCATATTTGTTTTTTCCACCTTTTGATATTTCTATTACACCTATAAAATCATCTTTTTGTATTCTTTCTTTTGCTATGTCATGCCATATATTCATAATCGTATTCCTTCTTTCTATTCCAATATTTTAAGTCAAATTTCCATAAATGTCTACACATATACATTATTTTTTTATTTTTTTTATATTTGTATTGACAAATCTACCCACATCGTATTATAATATAACTTGTCAGTTCAAATACGCAGATGTGGCGGAACTGGTAGACGCACAGGACTTAAAATCCTGCGGTTGAATAAACCGTGCCGGTTCGATTCCGGCCATCTGCACCAAATAGATGAAAATATAGAGTAGCAAGGATTTTGAGAAATCAGCTACTCTATATTTTTTTGATATTTTCAAATATTGGCTTTTTTATTGTAAAAAAAAATAATAATTGATATAATAAGTTTAGATTTGGAGAAAGTAATGGAAATATATTTAGATAAATTAGATAGTATAACACAAACTAAATATCAAGAATTTAAAGAAAAAGTCGAAGAATTACTAGCATTTTATCAGGAAACAGATCCAGAAAGATATAATTTGGTAAAGGATAAAATAGAACAAATAAAAGGTAACTGGGATACCACAATAGATTTAGTTAATGGTAGTTCTAGAGATAGTGTAGATATTTCACAATTATTAGCCTATGAATACTGTTTAGCAAGTGAAAGAATTACAGATGGTAAAGTTACTTTTGAAGCTATGTTAGATAAACTATTTGACGGTGTTAAGAAATTTAGAATTGGAAATCCTGTTCTTGGTATGGATGATGAATGTCTATATGGGAAAGGTTTTGATGATACTACTGCTATACCAGTTACTTCAAAGTTATATAGAATGGTAATGAATGCTGGAGCACAACATTTAGATTATTTCAGAGATGGAAGTTTTACTGGTGCTGTTTTTATATATGAAAGAGGAACAATAAAAGGGTTTGCAAAGGATGAAAATGGTAATCCTGTAGATATGAAAATTGATGGTATTGATTTTAGTGATTTAAGTAAAGGACAATCTTTATTAACTAATTTAAGACAAACAGCATTCCATGAATGGACACATAATGCAGAGAAACAAGTTATTGATAGTACAAGTCCAACTATTGATTATGAATATCAAAGTGAAGATGGAAAAACATATAGAAATTATGAAAGAATAAATAGTTATGTTACATCAGAAAATATTGGAAATCTTCAAGAACCACAATACATAATAAGTACACAAAGAGATTCACAAGGTAATAGAAAAAGATATTTTCAAGATAAAAATGGAAATTTAAGACCATTAAGTGAGGTAGATTTTGGACTAGAGAAAAAACAATTAGGAACAGAATATTGCTTTTCTTCAGGTCTTACGACAAGAGAGGTATTGCCTAATGGAGAAACTAGAATGCATAATATTATAACAGAGGGATTTGTTGAAGAAACTGCAAGAGCAATGATAAGAGCAATTGATCCACAAGTAAGAGATATTGATGAGGAAAAATATCCTGAATATGTAGAAATGGCAAAAAGAGTTATAGAATCAAGAGATGTTAATTTGGGAGAAAATGAACAAGGACAAACTTATGCAGATTTTTTAATGCATTCAAGTGAATTAAAAAGAGATTTAGAATCAAGAACAGTTGTATTAGACGATGGTAGTAAAGTTGATGGTTTGCATTATATATCCAATTATGCAGACAGAGTACAAAGCAAACAAACCAGAAAATCACAATTTTATAGAAATATGCCTAATGTGGCAGGAAAATTGAACTTATCTAAAGCACAAATAGACGAAGTAAGACAGTCTAATCTATGGCAAAAAAGAGTATTAACTGAGGATGAACAAAATTATTTAAGGACATTATTAGTTGGAGAAAACCCAAATAATCAAGCCTATGTTGATACAGTGGTCGCAGACTTTGTTGATATTTTAGGAGAAGAAGCAGAATTCTTTGATGGAATTGCAGAAAAACTAGGATATTCAGATAGAACAATTGAGGGACAAAAAGCTACGCAAGAATTGGTGCAGGAATCTATAAAAGGTGTACCAGATTTAACAGTATTAGATGAAATAGAACAAGTAAAAGCAAGACAACAGAGAGCAATTTCTAACCAAAGAGAAAGTCAAGAAAATACACAAAACATATAGGAGATTTATGTATGGTTGATAGTAAATATGGAATAGCATATAGCGAGGTTTTAGAAATATTAAAACATATCCCAATAGAAGATTATAATAAAATACCAAGAAATGAAATAGAACTGTTTGAAACCTATGCAGATAAAGATTTTACATTTAATTATGATTCAAGCAAAACATTAGAGGAGCAAAATGTTTCAAATATTACAAAAGGGATTATAATACTTTTATTTAGAGATTATTGGGCAACTGAGATCCAAAGGAATAAAATAGTTTCAAAACAGAATTATGATAGAGTTAATCTAGAGGAAAAAAAGAAAGAAAAATATAATCCAGATAACATTTTTATTAACAATCATAAGAACTCTTTAGTAGATATTCCAGAAAACAAGCAAGAAAAGTCATTAGTTAAAATAGATGATATAAAGTGGTATAAAAAAATTTGGAATAGAATTAAAAATTTCTTAAAAAAATAAGAATTTTATTTGACTTTTTCATATAATCTGTGTATAATAAATATAGGAAATGACAAATCCACAAACGTGGTTTTGCCGAGATAGATTAAAAATTCACATCTAAATCGCCAAATTACAGATGTGAATTTTCTTTTTATTTATGTAGTTGCTTATCAACCCAGTTCTTATACAGAACTGCTGTCAAGGCAACGTTTAATGTTAAAGATAACATTAAGGATATTATAAAAAATAGTATCACTTTAACCATAAACATCACCACCTTTCCTACGAAGATTCGTAAAATTGGTGGCAAAACCACATCTGCTTATTATCATTCCCTATGTCAGCTAGTATAACATAGATTTTACAATAAAGCAATAGAAAAGAAACAAAATTTCGTAAAACTTTTTTCCGAAATTTACTTGATTTTTATATAATAATTTGGTAATATATTTATAATTTGAATGATTATTTAGTCATTCGTCAAGAGAGCTAACGAGTTGTAAATGTCTACGTCGTTGGCACCATAGTATCAGGTTAGAAAACAAATTTCTAACCTGTATTTTTTTGTGTAATTTCGGTAAAAGTTCCAATTTAATAGATGCTTTGGAACAGTTCTAAAAAGTTCCAAAAAATACCCAAAAATTAATATAAAATGTCGGGATTGCATGTCGGGAAAATTTTTAATTTTTGATAAATCTATCAATTACTCCCTTATTTATTATTATTCCTTCTGATTATCAGAAAGGATGAAAAAAAAAGAAAAACCAGATGAAAATTTTTATAAAATACTAAATGATTTAAGAGGTGTTGCGGTAAATATAAATCAACTTGCAAAAGTGGCGAACACTTATCAGTATGTTGATGATAATAAATATTATCCACTTGCCAATAGAGTTAATGATATGATTGATGATTTACAAAAGTTTTATCTTACACCTACTAAAAAAAAATAGGAGAATTTATGGCAGTAACTAAATTTTTATCAAGAAAAACAAGATTAGATATGATAATTAAATATATTATGAATGGGGAAAAAACTGAAAAAAACAAGGTATTTGGTAGCGAGAACTCTTACAGCCTTATACCTCCACCGAATATTCAAGTATTCGGTGGTTTCTTTTTATTTTAGATTATTTTGATCAATCCAATGCAAAAATTCCATATTTCCACCTTTAATTTCATAATACGTAATTTCAGCTATTTCATAATCATGTATTTTCTTGATTTCATTTTCTATTTCAGTAAATAAGCTTTCTTTTGTTCTAAATTCTAATTTATATTCATCGCATTCTTCTAATTCATTATTCCACCAATATTTAGAATGAACTTTAGAAAGTTGACATCCAGCTACTAATTTTTTTTTCTAGTAATGTATCTACAATTTTATTTGCTATTTCTTCCTTATCACAAAATGTTGTTACAATTATATATTCATTTAGCATTGATTTTCACTCCTTAAATTTAATATTAATGTTTTAGCATTCTGATAAGTTGTAGAATTTTCTCCATATATCTTATTTAATAATTTTACATTTAGTTTTTACATCCAGCTCCCCACAATTAGTTTTGTAGTAATCAAAAAAGATAATATCCATATTTCTTTTATCAATATTCTTATTTATATTTATTATTGGTGTATATAATACATCATACAGTAAATATTCAGATCCAATCTTATTAAATCCAAGTCTTTTATAAAATTCAAATCTTCTTATAGTAATTGGATTGTTTATATTTTCTTTTTCAATTTCTGCAATTAGTCCCTTACCATCAGTAATCTTATTTCCTAGAATTTGCATAGCTTTTGTTCCATATCCTTTGTTTTGAAATTCATTAAATATAGCAAAGTAATCTATATAAAATGGATAATTGTCACTCAATTTTTCCAGCATAAAAAATCCAATAGTCATGTCTTTTAATATGATTTTATAAAATTTTTCAATTCCATCTTTATAAGTTTTTTCTATTTTTCCCCAGTTTCTTTGTTCATCTTCTGGAAATAGTTTAATATATTTATCATAGATATTTTCCTTAAATTCATTTATTGTTATTCCTACTACATCAATCATTATAAACTCCATTATTATTTTAATGTATTTTTTTAAAAATTAAGTATTTATTTAATATTTTTCTCCCATATTTTTCTTATATATTTTAACGATAATGTCGATAGTGTAAAGCCAATAACAGGAACTAATGAGCTTAATAGTATATTAGAGTAATTCCTTACTATGTATGAATAAGCAATTACAACGATATATGTTAATACGCAAATACATATTTTCCTAGTCCAACAAGTTTCCCACTTTTTATCTAATTCAACTCTTGCATTTCTAATTTTAATATTTTCAATTTCTTTTTCTAAATCTTTTAATTCCATATTAAACCTCTTTATTTAAAAATCTTTTTTCTACTTCAATTACCTTAGCATTATTTTTTCTTAATGTCAATGGGGACAGAGTTTTTTGACAACATAAAAAGTGAAATGATAGATAAATTTCGACAAAGATTTTAAAATAATATGGTTGTCAAAAAATTCTATCCCCATTGACATATTATTAAAAATTTACCCACTCCCTGAAAAAATTGAGTTTAAAGATTATAAAATACCAATTACAAAAGAAATGAAAATATCATTGAAACATTTAGAAAGTTTAAGTCAGCAAACTATTTTGCTATCTGAAAATAAAATTAATAATTTAGAAGAACTTAAATCTTTTAGGTACAATTTAGAGGAGAAAGTACGAATTTTAAAAGGTAAAAGAGAAAATTTATGGCGAAAAAGAAAACGAGAAACAAATCCAGAAATTAAAGAAAAGATTACGCACGAAATTGGCGATTTAAAGGTTTTAATTAAGAAAACCAATAAAGATATCGTCAACTGCTATGAAATTGAAAATAGGACTATTCTGCTTAAAAATCAACTTGAACTTGAAAAATCAAAAGAAATTGTAAAAGGGAAAAATAAAGATAGGTCAAAAATAAGGTAAATAAGATTATACATTTTGTGTTTCAATATTCATTAAAAACTTTTGATACTACATTTTCAAAGAAGAAAAATCACCACATTTTAAAATGAAATGAACGTGGTGAGATATATTATTTAATTTCTTTCTCCTGAATCATTATTTTCTTTGTGCATAGCTTCTGCTTGATCTACTTTTGTTTGTTCAGTTAAATTGCTATTTCTTTTATGTTGAACCATTGCTTGTTGTGCCATATGTTTGTGTTCTTCGGAATCATTATAGGCTCTTCGTGCTTTACCACTATATTCTTCACATGCCATTTGTGCACGTATTGCTAAACTTTTGTATTCTTCATATTTTCCATATGCTTGCCTAGCTGTGCTTAAATATTCTTCGTACCTTTGTCTAGAACTTTCCATATTAGCACGATGGCGGGAATCTTCATATATTGAATATGCTTGTCTGGCAAAATTACGATATTCATCATATTTTGCATTTGCTTGTCTTGCTAAAACAATATATTCCTCATATTGTGCGTATTCTTGTCTTGCTAACCCTATATAATATTGATATGCTTGAGCTAAATTCGAATTGTTATTAACATCTGGTGATATAGGTGCACTTTTATTTACACCTTCTTTTAAAGAATCTATCATTTCATTTCTTCCCATTATTATCACATCCTCCTCTTAATTATACTAAATTATAGGGCAAAAGTCAATTTATGTAAATTTGTTTAGTTACTATTACATAATTCTTCAATCCCAGCTATCTGGCTATTATTAAGTAATGCCAATAATCCTAATTCATTATAATTCATATAGACTAATTCATAGTTGTAATCATTTAAATAATCATTTATTATATTTAAATCATTTACTATAGTATCAATTGATTCTAATCTTCTATTTGCTATTTTTTCGCTATCCTTAATATAAATCATATCTGGTGTAATCTTTAACTTAATTCCAACATTATCTAATAATTTATTTACATTGTAGCATAATATATTTGCATTTCCTCTATACATGTTAATATTTAGCTCAGATAAATAATTATTTTCTTTTAATTGTGTTATTAAATCATACATATTACTACAATTTTCTAATGCAGAATTAGTAATAATATAAGCCAATTTTCTTATTTCATTCTCCTGAGAGATATAACTTAAATTAAATGATTTACCTGTAAATTTTATAATATCATATTTTTCCTTGTATTCATTTTCTTTTTGTTTCATTTTATTAGAATAATTCTTTTCAGCTTTTCTTTGAAAAACATAAAACATTTCTAGTATTGGTATAAATATTACAGAAAGTACAAAAATTGTAGCACTAATTTTAGTAATAATGCTATCTGTAAGATTTTTTTGTATATATAATCCCATAATTGAAAAACTTATAAAACATACAGTTCTTAATATGTAAATATCTTTTTGTATTTGGTGCGAAAAGTAGATTGGCATTTTGAATAGTTTTTCTGTTGTACACAGTAATCTAAGTATAATTACACCAATTACAAATATATTCATATTTTTTTCTAGTGGTATAAAAATAATGGCAATTATATATAAAATCCATATTAATAATTCTTTGATATTATTCTTTATTAACTTCATCTTTTTCTCCTATTTTATTTAATCTTTCTAAATTTTCGAATGAGATAATTGATAAATTAGTACTATAATTCCTGCTTTTTACAACATTTATTACTTCTAAATTGTTATTGTTAAGAATCTTTATTATTGTATTAATATCATGCCTTACTGTATTATAATTATTAGCTCGTCTAATTTTTATGAAGTCATAATCATATTTACTCATATCAGATTCAGATATACTTAAATTATATCCGAGATTTTTTAATACTTCATTTATACCATTAACCAACTGAAGTGTTTTTGTTTTCATAGTAACTTTTACAGTGAATTTTTCAAATAAGTCATTAACACTATTACTATTTAATTTGTTATTACTTAATATATCAACATATTTATTTATATTATTATCAGTTATTATAATATTTTCAATTTTTACATCTTCTTCTTCTCCGTACTTTTTTGTATGGATGTTTGTAATAATTCTCCATATAATTACAAAAATTAAAAATATAATTCCAATCCCAACTATAATCACTGGTATCAAATATTCATTTTCACTTTTTTTCCTTGCCCATATAGCTGCAATTATTCCTACAATAATTGCTCCATAATAATTCTTGTTTTTCATACATAACCTCTTTTATAGAATTTTTTTAATATTGTTGCTCCATTTAATATGTCATTGCGTTAAATCAACATATACAATTTTATAGCACTATTTATCTATTTTGCAATATATTTTTGGTTTCTATTTCTTGGTTGTTCTGGTATTGTAAGTTGCAATGAACCATTTTCTAATAATGGATTTATATAATTTTTCTTAAATGTTGCTATATCTTTAAATCCAAAATGAATTGTAATTTCTTTTAGTGTTTTAGCTTCTTTGCAGAAATTTAAAAGATCTTTTTCTTGTGGTTTGTTCTTAATTTTCTTATTGGTTTTCTTATCGGTTTTCTTATCGGTTTTCTTATTGGTTTTCTTGTCGGTTTTTTCGTCATATTCAAATGGATTTTCCCTGTATTTAAAAGAAACTCTTAAAAAGTGATCCATAAATATAAAACAATTTTTATCATAAGCATCAAGTATTCTTAAAACTCCAGAGCCAATATTTTCAATTAAATCAACATCTTTAAAAACTCTTATAAGTTCTTTATTTCTTGGAGCAGTAACACCTTCTAGAAATTCTTCTTGTGATAATTCTTGAGGAAGTCCACCACCAGAAGTAATTTCAATTCTATCAGAATAAAGCTCAACAATAGGGGAAGTGTTATAAGTATAATCACTATGAACAATAGCATTGATAACAGCTTCTTTAAGAGCTTTACTATCTATCATTTCAACTTCTTTTCTGCCATTGTATTCAATTTTTGCATAAACAGTGTTTTCGGCAACTAATCTCTCTAAAATTCTATGAGTTGCTGTAATTATGCAACAATAACCATACTCGTGATTTTCAATTAGTTCCATCTTATTAGTTCCTAAATATTTAACTAATTTTATTGATATGTTATTTTCATCAGCAAGTAGGAAAGCATTATAGTTATACTTACCATCACTGGTTAAAAGATTTAGGTTTTTAGCAAAATTATCATTAAGTTTCATGCCATTTTCTTCATAATAGATTTTTAATTGCCTAAATGTTAAGTCTTGTCTAGGTGATTCTAACTCCTTTAAAGATGTTTTAACTCTCCTAGAATACATTTCATCTATCATATCAAATGTCATTTGTTCTTTACCACTACCAATTCTAATATAACAACCTTCAGGAGTTCTTCCTTTTTTTCTTAAATAATAAGGCTTTTCAGTTCCACTAGATATAACAACTTTTATTATTTGTTTGTCATCAATATCTTCTACTATTACATCAAATAGACCAAGAGTAGAGGGTTGGATATTATTTTTTATTCTATCTTTTATTTGTAATTGTGTTAAATCAATATCTTTAACACCAACTACTTGTCCATCTTTTCGAATTCCAACATAAATTATTCCACCTTCTCTATAATTAAGAAATGCAATAACTTCCTGCTCAAAATCTTCATTTAGTTGTTCTTTGTTTTCGATACGATTTGTTTCAGTATTTTTCATTATTTCACACTCCTATAAAACTATTGATATATAACAAAATCATTCAAAAATGTTAACATTTCAAATAATACTTTTCTTTCTTGTGCATATTCTATTGTTTTACTTCCAATAGCAATTTCTTCCCATCCATCTTTTGTAGTATTGAAAATACAATTGTACAATTGACTAAAATCAAAAGTAAGATTACTCTTATCATCTTCAGTTTGAAAATAATGGTTAAATACCTTTATTAATTCTTCACTTTGTAAAATTATATTTTTAAATTCAATTTCAGCATTTCCATTTACTATTTTATTATATAATCCTATATCTTTCATTTTTATAGCTAATAAAATAGGAAATAAAATAACTTTAGCTAATAAATAGCTAGAAGAATTTTGAATAAAATTATATGTAATTGATACCAATTTAATATATCTATTACAATTTCTTAATGAAAAGTTGTATATTCTAGCCATTTCTCTAACACATGTGTCAAAATATCTAGATTGACTAATATGTATGATATTCAAGCTATTTATATAATTTTCTATATTTATATTAGGTAGTGTAAATTGCAAATCAAAAAATTTATCTAAATATAAATATCCATCTATTCCTTCACCATAGAATTTCTTTACTGTGTATTGCAATTCATTTAAATTAGTAGAAAAAACAAAAATAAATTCATCGTTATCAAAGAAGTGCTTAATCCTTTCTAATAATTTTATAGCAAATTGGAGGTTACATCTATCTAGTTCATCAATAAAAATAACTAATTTATTTGCTTTTTCAACTTTAATTTCTTCCAATAATTGATTAAAAGTATCTTTTAGTCCTTCTATTGATATAACATCTTTTGTTATTGGTATATTTTTTTGAGGATTACATTGTAATTCAATACCAACACTTTTACCTGTGTTATTATCTGCAAAGGATAAACCTACTTTAAAAGAAGAAATGATTTTATATATTTTTTGTCTCATAGATTCGCTTGGCTTATCATTATCTGATAAGTTTGGATTTTGTTCTATTAAACTATATATTAAAGTTAATAAAGGATCTTCATTTGAATCATATTCCCATGCGTTATAATAAATTGGAAAAATCTGATTTTTAGTATCTATTTCTTTTAAATCTTTTTCAAAATTTTTGATAAAATCATTTAATCTTTCATCTATTATATAGTTTTCAAAACTTAAGCATTTTATTACTTCAATTACTTGTTTTATAAAAAATGTTTTCCCAGTTCCCCAATCACCATTCAAAGAAATGATATTTTGTTCATTCATTGCATATAGTATCTTTACAAAATTTTTAATATTATTATTTCTTTGCAATACATTGGCTTCTATAGTCTTAATAACATTTTCATCTGTTGGCTTTAATTCTAAGCTCATTTATTCCTCCTATTTGAATTTTGCCAACAGCATTGGCAAAATTGATATTGATTGTTATTTAGCAACCATTTATCCACCTCATCTTCTGTTAAAACTCCATATTACAATTTATTTATTTTTTGCTCTGCTTCTATAAACATTTGCAACATTTCTACAACTTGTTGTATCATAATCACTATTTAAATTTTTTTGCAATAAATGGTTTAAAGCAATGCTTACACATTTTTACTTCTTTTCTTTCATTTGTTTCATTAAAAGCTAGTATAAGTTCAATAGCTTGAAATAAAGAATTGAAGTTCCAGTTTAAAAATGTTTTTTCATTTGCAAAATCAAAATTAAAAGCTACATTATTAGGGTTAAACATATTTGCATATTTTCGATATATTGCTTTTTTATCTTCATTTTCAGTCCATGTACAATTTTCTACTGAATTAAACACTCTATATAAGGCTCTAGCCATTACAAGTATATTAGCTAATTTTTCAGTATAGCATTTAGAAAATACGATACTAAAATCTTCGCCTTTATCAAAGTTATTTAATAAATCTCCATTTGGATTATCTGAACCATATACATATCTTAATATATCCTCATTAACTCCATAATCGAAATCTATTCTTTGTATATCTTCATTACCAATAAAATATGGTTTTACTTGCAGACATTTCATCAATATTAGAATATCCTTGAGTTTGTGCACTTAGATATTAATATAGATTATTGCTAAATGCTTTATCATACTTAAGTTGTACTACATAAAGTAAATAAAAGCAATAATTTTTGCAAAATTTGTATATACAATATATATAGGATTATTGTATCTAAAATTTAGCAAGTATAAAAATCAACCAAGAAAGGAGGCATGAAAATGGTAGAAGAAATCTTAAAAAAGTATTTTGAAGAACATATGAAACAAAAAGATATTGCAGAGTTTTTTAAAGTGAGTAGAGAATATATTTCTAAAGTTGTTAGAAAGGAGGCAAGATATCAAGAAGAAAAGCAAAAAAGACATCAAGAAGCTAAAGCAAGAAAAGCTAGATATAATAAAGAGTATTTAGAAACCTACGAAAGAAATAAAGAAAAATCTGATAAAGAAGATTATGATAAGCTACATGCTTTATTAGATAGTGATGCAAGGCAAATGTCTAGACATTCTTTGGGTATAATTTCTAATGAAAAGACACGACTATTCAAAGTCTATAACATTAAGATAAAAAAATGAGAACTTAGAAATGGAGCTTCTAAATTCTCCAACAGAGATTAGACACCGAAATGATGGGATATCTTTTCGTTATCTCTTTGATAATTATATCACAAGAGATGAAAAACGGACAAGATATTCCTTTAATTTTTTTAAAGGGTGGGTAGAAATTTGAAAACTTTAGTTGAAGGCAAAGACTATTCTGTACACGAATATGTTACTAAAGATAAAAGGAAAGATAACAATAGACCAATGTGTCCTATTTGTAGTAATTGTAATCATAAAGAATTTTGTGCTAATAGGAAAAAGCTATTCAAAATGAAAGAATGTGAAGATTGTAGTAATTGCAAAGATAAAGAACATTGTGATAAGTTTTATATCTATCCAAAATTCAAAGTAGAACTTTTAACAAATGGTAGAAAATCTACAACAAAAGATACAAATAGAATACAGTTTAATGGTAAAACAAAAGAAGAATCCTTAAATAAAATGCTTGAATATGTACGAGATGTTTCTATTCATGGCAAGACAAAAAAAACCAAGCAAAAAGATGCAACTATTGTTTCAATATGTGAAGCATACGAAACTAAAAGAGTAAGAAACAAGGAAATTAAACCAAGCACTTATAATAGAAGTCTGCAAACTATAAAAGCAATTGGGAATTATAAATTTGCAAATATTTCAATCCAAAATGTTACAGCTAACCAGATAAAACAATATTTAGAAAGTGAGCGAGCAAAATCTAATTCTTCAATAGACAAATATTATAGTAAAATTAAAAAAGCTTTTGCTATCGCTTATGCAAATGGGATTATTCAAAAAAATCTATTCCTTATTGGAGATGGAATTAAAAAGCCTGAAAGTTTTAAGGAAGATAAAAAGGTTGATGCTTTTACTAGAAAAGAAGAATATGTTTTAACAGAATATTTAAAAACACATAAATCTAAGTATAAGCTAATATTACTAGTTGCTTTATATACTGAAATGAGAATTGGAGAAATACTTGCATTAAGACCTAGTGATATAAATATTGTAGGAAATATTGGAAGTATTAATGTTAGAAGAACATTAACAAAAGCAATTAACACTTATGGATATATTTATTCATATTTAAGGCAAAAAGAATTAAATCAAAAATACACAAAGTATATGCAAGACACAAATGCTATACTAGAAGAAAACTTCGAAAGATTTGAAGAAGAATATTTAAAACTAAAATAATAATTTACAATTAGAACTTTATATGATATAAAATCGGAAAGTTGGAACTTAAAAATATAATAAGAATAATTTGGAACCAAGTTCCAAAAATATGATAAGTTGCAAAACATTGAGAAATACTAGGATAGATGGCAGTTTTATAATGCCCATCTGCACCATTAGAACCTCAAGAGTTTCGAAAGATAATCTTGAGGTTTTAATTATAAAAATAGTGCAAAGTTCTAACAAAAGTTCTAACACTTTTCCAAAATTAGAATTTTTATAAATAGTTAGAAATGTATTTTTTAAGACAGATTACCTAAATAGCAAGTTCGGTAATTTGTTCTTTTTTTGTATCTAATGCAAGTTTATCACTAATAACACTTGCATAAATTCTTTTGTTTTCTATATCAGTGTGTGCATATCTTAAAGTAGTTTGAAAATCAGAATGACCTAGCCATATTTGTATGTCTTTAACTGGTACACCATTTTGAATTAATAAATTACCACAGCTATGTCTTAAATCATGTAGCCTAATGTGTCGTAAATTGTTATTATCTAATATTTTGCTAAAAGTTTGTGTTACATATCCAGGTTTCATTAATTCTCCATTTTGCATTAAACAAATATAGTCTTTATAATCATTGCAATAAGTATTGCCATAAAATTTTTTATATTCATCATATTTTTCTTTATAATAATTTAGTAAATTTGCTATAAAATCAAATAAAGGTAAAGTTCTATAACCTGAATCACTTTTTGCTCTATCTTTGAAAATGAATTGTGTAACGCCATCAATTTTACCACGACCTACAGTATGTCTAATTGTTAATGTCTTAGTTTTAAAATCAATAGCATTCCATTTAATACCAATAACTTCTTCACGTCTTAATCCATATACTCCTGCAATAACTACTGGTAATTCAATGGGAGTTATTTTTATAAGCTCCATTAAATTTAATAATTGATCTTGAGTATAATAGTCCGCGGTATATTCTTTTACTTTTATAGGTTCTAATTTAGTAGCAGGGTTACTATCAATAATCTCGGTAATAACTGCACTTTTTAAAGCTTTACTAATATTTGCTCTATAATGTTTTATAGTATTTCCTGAAAGACGATATGGCTTTTGGTTTTATGCTTTGTAGTAATCAAAATCCTTTAAAAATATGTAAGCATTGCGGCAAAGTATTTTATGCTAAAAATCCTAAAGCTGAATATGATAGTAGCCAATGTAGAAATCAAGCAAATGTATATAAAAGCAGAAACAAGAATAAAGTAGACTAAAAATAATTATTGAAATTGTAGAAAAAACATTGTTTTTAAAATAAAAATAAAGTATAATAAATCCACCCTTTTCAAAGGAAATCTTTGAGGAAGGAGGTGAACATCTTGAGTTCTTTCGATTTAATTTGGCGATTAATTGTTTTATTATTACTTAGTAATAGTAAAGATGACGAAAACCAAAATTCTCAAGATTAGTACAAACTAATCAAAGGCAGTCTGGTCAACTGCCTTTATTTTTTGCAAAAAAAATGAGATATGCAGTCAACATATCTCTGTGAACATTCGAGTCTTCGATTTATTCTCTTGCTTAAGCTAAATATAGTATACTATATTTTTTATTATATGTCAAATGTTTTTTTAAAATTCATTTTAAACTCAATTTTTAGAATTTTTTTCGAATATCTTTTAATAAATCATTTACATCTATTCCAAGCACATGAGCAATGCCAAATAATTCATAATCTTTAACAGTCCTTTTATTATTTTCAATATCATATAAACTTTGCTTATGAATGCTGATACCTATTAATTCTAATTTTGCGGATAACTTTTCATAAGATAAATCTTTTTCCATTCTGTATCCTTTTAGTAATCCTCCAATTACGTTCATATTTCCATCAAATCTTGCAATCAATGACATATCTAAATCACTCCATAAATTTTTCTGTGTTATATTTATAAGTGTTAACACTTTATTGCGATTATATACTTAAAAAATTAAAAAGGAGCAACATCACATGGAACAATTAAACAAAGAATTTAATGTACCTTATTATATATTTGAAGAGATTATAGACTATGTAGAACTTACAGCCAAAGATTATTGTAAATGTATGAAATGGAAAAATATAAAGTCTTTATTATGATTAGCAGTAGTAAATGACAGACTAACAGAGCAACAAGCAAAATTTTTAGAAAAGGAATTTTGTAGAGAAATATAAGATTTTAATTTTTACTAATATTGAAATAATTTTTATTTTATGCTATAAAATAAATAGATAAACTTTATAGAATTACGAAGGTTAATATTGGAGGAACGCAAATGTTAATGGATAATATGATAGCTTATGCAGAAATAGATGAAATATTAAATTTATTAGAAGATAAATATAGAGATAAAGTACCAGAAAAGGTAAGAGCTTTTTTCAAAGAAGAAAAAATGGTTGATTACAAACCTACAATAGATGTAAATACACCATTAATACAACAAAATTTAAAAAGAGAAACAATAGTATTGCTAGCGATTCTTAATCTTAATTATTGGTGTGATACATCAGAAGAAAAGCAGGAAATTTTAGATGAGCTTTCTATGAATGAGAAAGAAAAGCAAAAACTTTTAGAGGAATATAACCCAGATAATTTATTTAAGAAAAGACCAGAAGAAAAACAAGAATTTGTACATACAGAAGAATTATCTGTTGTTGAATATAAGAAACCAAACTTTATACAAAAATTGTTAAATAAAATTGCAAGATTATTTAAGAAATAGTTGTTGAGGAGAAAGTTATGAACAAAGGTAAAATTAATGATTTCATTAATATATGGGCAGAAGTTGTTGGATTAACTGGAGAAGAAAATAAAAAATATAGAAACTTTATAAAAACTGATATAGCTAGAAGATGTGCGATGTATGAACAAGCAATTCCAACCATAAGTACAAAGGATGATAGTTGTAATGCTTATATAATAAAGCCAGTTAATGGACAGTATAGTTTTGAAGATTTTTTACTAAACAGACTGATGTTAGGATTAAGGGATGTAAGCTTTATATGTGCATTAGAAGGTAATGATGGTGAATATACAGCAGCTGATAAAACCTTAAATGTTAATACGGGAGCAATTGACTCTCTTGCAAGAGATAAAGCCAAAAGGCATACAGGATTACAAGGAAAAAATGTTCAAATTGTTCAGAAAACAATAGAACATGAATTAGGACATTGTTATAAATCACTATTTAATAATGGATTTAAAGCACCACTTGGAAAGGGTAGAGAACAAGATGAAATGTATAAAAAACTAATTAATGCCTTATCAAAATTTGAAAATGGAAAATATGCAAGTCAAATAAAAAGTCTTAAAGATTTTGATTTAGAAGAATATTCTAGTGTAATAAAAACAGGTGTACGTGATTCAAAAGTAACTTATGATTATGATGCTAGATTTGTTTGGATAGATGAGCTATTAAATGAAACAGAAGCATTAGAACTAACTAATAGCAATGATATTCATGATACATGGCCGTTACAAGATGAAAATGGCAGAGCTTCAGTTTCAGGAAACTATGTAAATGTATATAACTATTTAAGTGGTTATCGCTCATTTACTGGATATGGACCAATATTAAAATCTTTATTAGGGAAAGAGAACACTTTTAGAGCAGAATATATTTCTTCTGTTGATGTTCTTAAACAATTTGACCAAGAATATGCTAATATAGTCCAGGATGTATGGGGACTAGATCCTCAAAAATATCCACCAATGAAATGTATATTTATGGACTTTGATGATTTATTAAATAATAAACCTTTTGATGAGAATATAATGTTAAAATTAGATGAGTTTTTTGCTAAATGTTATGAAAGAAAAGTTGAAAAAGTTATAGCTCAAGGTAATGGTAATTTAAGTCCAGAACTTAGAGAGCAAACTTTAAGAGAAATAGAAACATTCCAATCAAGACTTACTACTAATGATGACACTAATAAAAGGGATGCGTTAGCACATAATGTTATATTTAATAATTTAAAAACAAGAATTAATGAGTTAACTATACAAAATAGTCAGCACGAAATTGCTGAAGATGATAAAATACAACAAGATAATCATCAATCTGGAAAAACAGATAGTCAAAAAATGAAATTTGTAAAAGGATTTATACAAGCATATGATGATACTGAGGAAGAATATCAGTATGAAAAAAGGGCAAATGATGATGTAATGGATATGAAAAGGTTACAAGAGATAGTTGAAACAAATGGTATGAATAGAATGCTTATAGTAGATTTAGATGGCAAATGGATAGGAAGACCTGATGACGAAGATTTTAAAGTACAATACTCACAGAAACAAGTATCTGCGATGGCAAGATTATTAAAAGTTGCTCAATTACTTACAGAAAGCAGAAAATTAAATCCAGAAGGAAGAAATTATTTAGAAGAATTTACAAATATTCCAGATATAGAATATAAGTTAAAACAAATGCAGGCAGATTTCAAAGATGAAAATTCATATATGTATGATTTAAGGCAAAGAGCAAGAAATAATAGAGCAAATGGAAATAGACCATCTTATCCTCCAACTCCAGCGGAGATATATGCATCTGATAGTCCTACACCAGAAATTCAACAAGGTACTATAAAACAATCAAAAGGTATTTCAATTGGTGATGTAAAATCAAGTATATCAGAAGGCAAGGTAACTACACAGGAAAGCCAAAGTGCAACACAAGATATGAAAAGGTTAATGGAAATAAAAGGATTACAAGTTATGCAGAAAAACCGGTCATGCCTTAACTCCAAAACAAAAACGATTACTAGATGAGTATATACGACAAACAAATGAGGCACAAGTTAGATTTAGAAATCAGCAAATCAATACTAAACTGTATTGATAAATCAAGTATTGACACTTATAAGAAATTTTTATTTTTATCAGTTAAGAGGTTATTCGAATTATTATGTCATCTAAAAATTTAAATTATAAGTTGGACCATTTTTCACCTACAATTAACAAAACTTACACAACTTTTTCTAAAGTATTGATTTATTAGAAAAATATTATTAAAATAATGTTAATAATAAAATATTTAATTTTTTTAAGTTATCAATCGGAAGAAAATCCGATTTACACAAAATTTTCTATAGGCCCGCAACTAGCTTACATCAATTTTATCTCTTTTCCAGCTAGAAAATTTATAGAAAAATATTTCATAAAGAATCAATCTTGATTCCTTATGAAATAAAATGGATATCCTCTTTGATCGACATCATCAAGGTTAAGGTTTAATTTTTTTGCTTCATCATCAAGTAGCTTTCTTTCTTCCTCAATATCCAGCTCTATTTTTTTAACTTCTATTTCAATGAAATATCCTAAATTCTCTACATTATCCAATGCTATTTCATACTTATCATTTTTGTACATGTATATATTTCTATTTTTATGTATCAAAGCAAACGAAATTATATTCAATTCATTAAATATCTTCTTCATTCTATCTATGTCATCAATATTTACTTCATATTCATCGCAATATAAATGTATCTCTTCTTTTTCAGGATAAAAATGTTTATAATTTAATATTTTCTTTTCTCCACGTTCTCTTATGCTTAGCCACTTGTAGGGATATTTTTCCTTTGTAAAATCCTCAAATTTGCTTGTAAAATATTCATCTTTTTGTTCAACTTCCTTTACAAATGTAGCATTTGAATTAAAGAATTTTTTTAATTCGTTAAATTTCTCTTCGTTTATTTTTATTTTGATTTCTATTTCAACATCGTTACTCATCTTTTTGTCTCCTTTATATTAATTTCCGTTGGAACATGATCAGAACCATATATATCTTTGTATATTTTAACGTTTTTTATGTTCTCTTGCATAGACTTACTAACAAAGAAATAATCTATTCTTCTTGCAAACATATTATATCATAATCTGAATTCAAGATTTTTTTAAAATCTCCTTTTTCATACGCAGATTTATATCCATTTACATTCCATGTTAATATTTTCACAAGCCTCATCCTTTCCTTGTAGTCAAAATATCACCTTGGTAATTCTATCATATTAATAGTTTTTTGGGCAATAAAAAAATAAAAATATCCAATAGTTTCCCTTGCTAAGTATAAAAAATTATGTTAAATTAGTAATAGTAAATTGAATTTATACCATACAAAGCTCACGAATGTTTTGAGCATTTATATTATCAAATACCTATGGAATTATTCTTTAACAAAAATTATAGAGATAAATTAAATTCAGATAGTAAAATTCTCTATGGATTTCTATTAAATAGGTTAACCTTATCAGCTAAAAATAACTGGATTGATGAAAATGGTAATGTTTTTCTTATATTTACTAGAAAAGAAGTACAAAAAATACTTAATCTATCGGATAAAACAGCAACTAAAGCATTTAAGCAATTAAATGAATGTATGTTGATACACGAGAAAAAGCAAGGTGCAAATAAACCAAACCTAATTTATGTTGGAAAATAGAACATGATGAAGAATTAACAAAAGTGATTCGTAAAAATTACGAGTCCAGAATCGTAAAAAGTACGACTCAGAACACGGAAAATTTACGACCAAACTATAACAATAATAATTATAACAATAGAGTATAGATAAGCAAAGGATTTTATAAGAATAACATCTGATTAAAAATACGATTAATTTTCCTATCAGATTTCTAACAAAACTTGAAAAAGTTGTGTCTGATTTATATAAATTTTTTATTGTTTATGTTACAATAAACACAAACGAAATAAAAAGGAAAAAATGTAAAGGTGGATTTATAATATGGTAAAAAAGAGTGTAAAAATATAAAAAACATAGGAAATTTTGAAAATCAAAAGTGAGGTAATAACATGAGAAATGATATTTTGAATTTAAAAGAACAAATAGAACAATATATACCTTATAATGAGCAAGAGGCTAATGATAAACATGTAATGTTGCAATATATAAATAAATTTGATGATGTTTTAACACGAAAAAATGAATTTGGTCACTTCACTGCTTCTTCTTGGGCTGTGAACAAAAATAGAACAAAAGTGTTAATGATATATCACAACATATACAAGTCATGGGCATGGACTGGTGGACATGCTGATGGAGAATCTGATTTGTTAAAAACAGCTGTACGCGAATTAAAAGAAGAAACTGGTGTTGAGAATGTAAAAATTCTAAAGGATGATATATTTTCTTTAGAAATTATATGTGTTAATGGACATGTAAAAAGAGGCAATTATGTGCCTTCTCATGTGCATTTAAATTTAACATATCTTTTAGAAGTTGATGAAAATGAATTACTAAAAATTAAAGCTGATGAAAATAGTGGAGTTAAATGGATTGATATAAATGATATAGAAACTGTTGTAAATGAAAAATGGGTTTTAGAAAATGTTTACAAAAAAATTATAGACAAACTTTAAAAATAAAATAAAACCTGTCTACTTTAGATTGACATTGTTTGCTTTATTATGCTATTATAAGCTTAAATATTGTTAATGGTGGTGGTTACAATGAATGATGAAAAAAATATAGAAATTGTGAATGGCAATGGTGATTTAAACATCTCCCCTGTTACTGATTATATTGAAATCGAGAAACCAAAGCCTAAAATAACTGAAGAAATAGTTATCCCAGAGGAAAAGAAAAAAATTTAAAAAGCACCGTTGTGGTGCTTTTTTTCTATATTGCTTCTTGGTTCGTTTCTTCTACTTCTCCATCATTGTTTTCTTTATTATGTATTTCTAGATTTGATACTGAAACTTCATATGCTATTCTCTTTTCTACAGTTCCGTCTTCATATTTTTTCTCATATTCTCTTGATTGTACTCTACCAGTTACTCTTAATTCTGTACCAACTTCTAGATTTTCACAAAATCTTGCTGTTCTTCCCCATGCTATACATGGTATATAATCTGATTTGTTATATGCTCTATTTACTGCTAATAATATATCCGAAATTTCTCTGCCAAAAGGTGTTTTTCTATATATTGGTTTTTTGCATAAATATCCATCTAATACAACTTCGTTAGATATAATATCTTTTCCAACTGTTATCTCTTCTTCTTGATTTGGTAAAAATTGAACATCTTTTGCAAAAACTGTAAGTATTAATCTACTCTTTTCATTTTGATAACTATTATATGATCTAAATTGTCCATCAATAGAGATTTTATCATTAATCTTTAGTTCAGCATTTGTCAATAGTCTTTCTGATATTGTTATTGGTATAATGTCTTCGCTACCACTTAAACGTGGTACACTTAAATTAAATATGTAAAATTTTTCTCCATATATTTCATGACTAAATACTTTATCACTTGTTACTTTTCCCACTAATGTTAAGCGGTTATTTTCTTCATAATTTGTACTCAATTTGGTTTCCTCCCCTTATTTGTTATGATATTAAAAAATATCTCTCACATTTATTATTATACTACGTTTTTTTGAATTTGTCTACATAAAATTACATTTTTTTCAATATTTTCCATATAGAATTTTAATACACATTATATACATGTTATCATATATGTCTAACAATTCATTTCTTTCTATATTAATTTCCTGCGGTTCAAATTTATTGTTATACATATCTACAATATTTCGTTGTATGCATACAAGCATTTCTTCTTCTGTAATGCTTGAAGCTGTTACTGTCGCTTTTGAATTAAACCCATATGTTATTACTTTTAAATTCAGGTTTTCCACTAATTTAACATTAATATCTGAATTAAGTATTAAATATTCTGCATTTAATAATATACTTTCTAAATTTTTATTAATTAATTCTTTATTTAGAACTATAATTTTAAATTTGACATTTTTAATGTTATCTATATTTTTTTCATTGATAAATATAACATTACTGTTGTTTATATTATGTTTTAGCATCTCTTTTATATATTTCTCATTTTTCTCTTCACTTATAATTCCAATAAAGAACATTTAAAAATCTCCTTAATGCTTATATATACTCTATTATTTCACATTAATTTACATTTATACATTAACTAGTTTTTGTGCTCCATTATTATCAATAATATAATTTTCTTTATATATTAGGTCAGAAACTTTAACTATTTTTAGTCCTTTATTAGTTATATTTTTAATTAACATCTCTAAACTATCTGCCGTGTGTTTAGTTCCATTGTGCATTAAAATTATACTGCCACTTTTTATTTTATCTTGTAGCCTTTGCCACATATCCTGGCCTTCAATTCCTGTATAATCTAATGTGTCTATATTCCACTGTATTGCCAAATGATTTCCTTCTTTTGCCGCATTTATTACTGTATTATTGTATTCTCCGTAAGGTGCTCTATACAGTACGGTTTCAGTTCCTGTAAGATTTTTTACCTTTTCGCTACACTGTTTTATTTCACTAATATTTTCTTCTAAACTTAACTTATTAACATGTGGATGCTTGTTAGAATGGTTAGCAATTTCATGCCCAGCTGCATGAATCTTCTTTACCGCTTCTGGATACTTATCTACCCACTCCCCAACCACAAAAAATGTAATTTTTACATTGTTTTTTTCTAATGTACCTAAAATACTATCTATATCATCCGCATTCCATGCACAGTTCATTGTTAAAGCAACCTTATTTTCATCTGTAATTACATTATATATAGGCAATAACTTGCTTGTTGTCGACGTTATTATTGACTTTTCGTTTACATTTATACCACTCGCAAATGCAAATAACATGCACACTGTAACTATTGAAATTAAATATGAATATATTTTCTGTTTGTTAAGAACAATAAACATAAAAAATATCCTCCTAACATAAGTTAATACAAATATATTCTTCTCATCAAAGTTTATGCATCTTATTATCTTATAATTTTTAAATAATCTGCTTTCTGTACTTTTTCGCTTATATGTTTATCACCTAAAAGCTTTTCTGCCACATGAATAAAATTACATTCGGTGTCTGTTAAATATATTATATCTTGCCCTTTATTTTCACTATTAATATTATTTTCTTGCAAATATGTAGTTAGATTTTGTGCTATTTTCTCGCCAGTGTTTATTATTTCAACACCTCTCCCCATTTCTCTTTTTATGATTTTTTGAAATAGTGGATAATGTGTACATCCTAAAATTAGTGCATCGACATTTTTAATGTTTTTTAAATACTCTTTTACTGTTAATTCAGCAATTTTATTATCAGTCCATCCTTCTTCTGCCATTGGAGCTAGCAATGGGCAACCCATTGTTTTTATTTTTGCTTTTGGCATTAATAACTCAATTTTATTTTGCCATCCATTGCTTCTTATAGTTCCTTTTGTAGCTATAACACCTATTTGTGGTTCCTTATCTCTATATTTATGTTCCAAATATTCCACTGTAGAATTTATTATTCCTATTATTGGTATTGAATATATCTTTTTTACTTCTTCTAATGCTTGACTAGTAGCAGTTCCACATGCAATTACTATTAATTTTACATTTTGCCCTATTAAAAACTCTATTCCTTGTTTTGTCAATTCTATTATACTCTCTTTAGATTTACTACCATATGGAAACCTTTTTGTATCTCCTAAATAAACTATATTTTCATTTGGCAATTGCTTTTTTACCTCTTTAAATACTGTTAACCCTCCAACTCCTGAATCAAACATTCCAATTGGTCTATTATCCATTTTTCCATTCATTCCTTTCATATATACTGTCATATATATATACTCATTTTTTCTGCTTATTATATATTAACATTAAACTTTTTTCAATGCATTTGTCGCTTTGGAGACATCCATCCTTGTGAATTTTGTCGGAAAAAGGAACGTCCTTAAGGTTGTAATCATATAATATATTATAATTTAAAGAAAGGAAGTATAAATTTATGGAATGCGAGAAAAATATGTGCCCTGTTATAAAGTTAGATGGTGTACTTGCTACTGGTAAGCAATTTGACTTAGATATAACATTACCAGAAGATAATAGATCTGTAATTTATGGTGTTGTAAGTGATAGCTGTCACAATCCAGTTTGTGATGCTGTTGTTAAACTTGTGGAAGTTGTTAATGATTGTGGAAAAGAAGAAAGAAGACCTGTGTCTCATACTTTTACTGATGAACACGGTGAATTTGTTTTTGGTCCTCTTTGTGCAAATAAATTTTATGAAATAGTCATTTGGGTTGACGAGGTAAAACATTGTAAAATATGTACTTCTTGTAAGCATGAAGGTAGATGTTTGCAAGGTATAAAATTAGAATGTCCTCCTTGCGATATGCATCATAAAAAACCTTGTGATAAACATGAAAACAATACTTGTGAAAAACCTTGTGATGATTTTTGTGAAAAACACTGTGATAGACCAGAAGAAAAACCATGTGATAAACCATGGGATAAAAGACCATGTAAATGCTTTGATAAACCTTGCTGTAGATAGTTTTAAACCCTACGTCTTTTTATAGGACGTAGGGAATTTTTTGGAGGCGACACCCGGATTTGAACCGGGGATCAGAGTTTTGCAGACTCGTGCCTTACCACTTGGCTATGTCGCCTTTTATTTTATATAAATTATTGCGATACTTTCGTATCGCACTTTTGGAGCGAAAGACGGGACTCGAACCCGCGACATCAACCTTGGCAAGGTTGCACTCTACCAACTGAGCTACTTTCGCATAGCTATTAATTATAATAGCAAATTTATTGCCAAAAGTCAATATATAACCTTTAAAATTTGATAAAAATAATCTTTTATTTCTTTTTTTCTTATAGCTCTTTCTACTAATATATCTATTGTTTGTATTGTTTCCTCTCTCACTTTTACCTTTAATGTTCCTATTTTTTTGTTTGCTTCTACCGGAGCTTCTAAGTACATTAAACAGTTTGCTTCTATATTAATATTATCTATATCTGCATTTCTTATGGCTCTTTTGGTATATTTAAATTCACCTAATTTAATTGTTGCATTTTCTAATATGCCCTTATTAACTATTATTGCTTTTTCTCTTATATTTTTCCATTCTTCAAATTTCTGATTTATTATATTTTCTATGTTCATTACCTTATAATTTTTATATGCATAATTTATTAAATTTATGCTATCTGTTGTTCTTATTTTTTTAGTGTCTGCTCCTAAAACTATTGTTATAATGTCTAATTCTCCCCTTTTGCATGATGTAACTAAACACCTTCCTGCCCCATTTGTAAATCCAGTTTTTACTCCATAAACACCGTCAAGGCTTCCTAATAATTCATTTGTGTTACTTATTACCTTGTTATATCCGTTTATTGTTACATTATATTCTTTTGTTGCAACAATATTCCTAAATTTTTCTATTTTTAGTGCATAATCAGTAATTTTAGCAAGCTCAAGTGCAGTAGTGTAGTGTTCTTCATTATCTAATCCATGTGGTACTGCAAAATGCGTGTTTTTTAATCCCAATTCTTTTGCTTTGGCATTCATTAAGTCTGCGAACTTCTCTACACCACCACCAATATGTTCTGCTAAAGCTATTGCCGCATCATTTCCGGACTCTAACATTAGTCCCATTAATAAATCATTTACTGTTATTTTGTCATTGGTTTTCAAGCCTAATCTTGACCCGCCGGTTCCTGCTGCTTTTTTACTTACTGTAACAGTATCACTTAAATTACCCTTTTCTAAAACAATTAAACTTGTCATTATCTTTGTAGTACTTGCCATCTTTGCTTTTCTATAACCATTTTTTTCATAAATCACTTCCCCAGATGCCCTATCATATATCAAGGCAATTCTAGAACTGGTTTTTGGCATATCAACTTCAGCACTTGTTACCTGTAATATTTCATTTATATTAATATCTTCTTCATCTTCTGTATTTGCCTTTACCATATTAAAAAATAAACATATTATAAGTAATAAAATTATACCGGCTTTTTTTAGCCTTTTTATCTTCATAAAAAATCACCTTTTAAATTATATTTTATAAGGTGATTTTTTATGAATTTTTATGGGTGAGCTTCCTCATTGTCTCGTGCTAGCATACACTCATCTCTTACTATTGCAATCGCTTCCTCTGCTAGTCTTGCTCTTTCTTCCGGACTAATCTCAGGTAAACTTGCATCAATGCAATTATATACTCTTGCTACAATCTCATCTCTACTCAAGTCTTCTCCACTTTTTAAAACCTCTTCAGCTATTAAATTTGCGTTTAAAGTATCCGAAACTTCTCCTTTTTTGTGTTCGTCACTAACACTAATACAATCATTTATATTTATTCTATTTGTTTCTCCTTCTTCTCCTCTTTTATTATCTAATTCGTAACAGATTGTTACTACTTGTTTTCCACTAGCTTTCTCTACTAAATTTTCCACATTTGCATTTATAGTTATATCCTGGTTTCCATTTGTTGCTAATGTTCTTGATATAGAGCGTTTATATCCTAATTGGTCAAGTGATATATTTTCTACTACTGGTTTATATTCGCCATTTTCATCCATTATAATTCCTATAGCTCTATTTGGTTTTGATGGATCGTAAAATCTTCCTTGTAGGTTGGCCTCTATAATATTTCCGTTGATATCAATAAAATTAGTTGTCATATTTTCATTCTTGTCTGTTTCTCTTACTCCATGAACTGGTTTATACCCATCATTTTCTTTATTTACAAATTGAACACTTCCGTCTGACATTGTTAACATTATTGGATAACCTATAGAATCTTGATTATTCAATATACTAATTGCCGTTCTATCTGTTATTACATTTACTCGAACAATTTGTTCTTCATCTACTCCTAAACTTTTTGAAACTTCTACTTTTAATGTTTCTTCATCCATTTGCTCTTGTTTTGTTTGTTTTGTTTGTTTTTCTTGTATGTTTGTATGTTCTTCTATTATTTTTTCTACTTCTTTATTACTTAATCCTTCAATTTCTTCTCCTGGTATTAACTCATCAAATTCATTGTAGTCTAACAATTCGTCAAGTGTAATTTGTCTCTTATCAATTCCTAATTGTTCATATCTTTCCTTACCTAGACTCTCTTGTAATTTTTGTTTGTATTCCTCAACAAATTGTATATTACCATCTTTATCAATTATCCCAATTCTTTCATTCTGCCTGTTAAAAATTTGCTTTTCTATAATTTCTTGTCCATCTTCTATAGTCGATGTTTCAACAATAATAACATCTTCTGAGTACCCCATTTTTCCATCTTTTGCAGGTATTATTGCGCATTGCCTTGCATAGCTAATTTTCGTTTTTCCCATCATTCTTTCCTCCTCTTTACTACTTTTCAATGTTTTTTTTAGTAATTTCTTTGAAGTGTGGGCGATTAAAATTGTCCCTACATTTTTCATAGATTACTTTACACTATTTTCACTACATAGAAAGTTTTAATTCAAAACTATAAGAATCAATTGCATTTTCCTTTTCCACTCTCATTTGTTCCGTATCCTCTTTATATTCTTTAATAATATAAACTGTATCAAAAATAATACTTTCTGTTTTTTCTGTTTCGTCATACCATTTTGTAAATGTTAGTTCATAGGTACGTTTCTGGTCAGGAAAAACAATAACTCCATTCATTGGCAATTCCTGTACGTTTCTTGTCTCTGACCCCATTTTTATAAAGATTTCTTGTGGTTTTGAAGTGTCTGCAATATTTAATACATAATCAGATTTATTGCTAACTGTCATAGTATAAATTTCTCTATCATCCATAACTAGTACTTTATCAACTGTTAATTTCATATATTCGTCTTCAAATAAAGCATCCACCTTTTTTTCTTTTATAAATCCACCTATAGACAAATATAGTTTATCCTCTATGCTTTCAATTGCAACTTTTTCCTCATAATATACTAATTGCTTTTCATCTGTTAATCCTGTTGCCAAAATATCATTTAATATTCTCAAATTATATATATATACATTATCATTAACTGAATAATTCTGTATATTATATATCTTTTTTTGATCAAACACTACTTTTGTATATTTTTCAAAATCTTCTTGTGTTGGATATAAATTTTTCTTACATCCTTCACTTAACATGTTATATGCTTCTTCATATTCTTGGTTATTGCAATAATTTACATATTCATTAAATATCTTGTTTATAGGCTCTTGTAAATCCTTAGGTACTTCTTTATCTTCGTTCATTATAGAAATATGTGGCTCGTATGTGGTAATTGGAATAGGTTCTGTTTTCATATTTCCCAATAAATAATTTATAATAAGCATAATTATCCATAATATTAATACTATACCTGCATTTTTCCATATCTTTTTAAATATTTCTTTTATTTTTATTCTAAAATTAGTTCTAAATTTATAAAACAAGTATCTCCCTCCTATCTAACCTGGAAAGATAACACGTAATCAAGAAAATTATTTTCTTTAATTATGTATTTTTGCTCTTTTTCTATAATCTCATTTGTTAAAAGATTATAAATGTTTACTGTCAGTATATAATATTCTCCCTGTCTGCTCATATCATTGTATTCCACACTCATAAAATCCGGATACTTTTGCTTCACATATTTTTCAAATTCCTCTAACGTAGGAAAATAGTTATTTCTATATTCCTCATAAAGTAAATTATAAGCTTTTTCGTAATTCTTTTCTTCTATATATGTTATATATTTTGAAAAATAATATTGCATTCTTTGCTTTTCTTTCATTTTTTTTACTTCTTTAAGTTCTGTCTCTGCCATCTCCACATCTGTCTTCTTATCTGTAATTTTCTTTATTTCTTCATTTCTTTTTGCAATAATCTCTTCATACTCTTTTTTTACTTTATTGTTAGCATACACAGGAGCTAAAAGTTTGTTTAAAAGTAAGCTTATGTTGACTCCTATTAATATCAATAATACAATAGTTAGCATTATTGCTATAATATCTAGTTTCTTTTTTCTTTTCAATTATAGTTCCTCCTTTACAGGTATAAACTTTATAATTGGTTCTTCTAAATTATCTTTGTTACTTACATACACATTAAACTTTATTGTTATATCTTCATAGTAAATTTCTAGCAAAAATGTAATATATGTGTTTTTGTCTATAATACTATTTTCTACTAATTTACCACTTGTATATTTTTTTTGTGTTATATCATACTTTTTTAATAAATTTACTAATATCTCTAAATCTGCTTCTTCTGTTATTCCAATATTCAATTGTATTTCAGATAAATTCTTTTTATAATATTCAGCAATATTTTCTTTCTCAATATCTTTAGTATCTTGATACAGTTTATTAAAATAAGTTTCTATTAAATTGGTATATGTTGTCAATACATATGTTGTATCTATTTCTCCTTTGTACTTTTCTTTTAAAAGATTATAATTATCAAAATATATTATTTTAATATCTCTATATGAATCAAAATATCCCATTTGTTCTGCATATTGTTGCAATGTGTATGTAGGCGTTTTTTTCATAAAGAACATTATATATATTCCCATTATTATATTTATTAAGATTAATATACTTACTATAATTTTATATTTTGACAATAGTTTCACTCCTTTGTTTATGCAAATTGATCTATTAATACTGATGTATCTATATATTTTTGCGCATCTAATGTATTATGATATTTGTCTCTTAATATTACATTTATATCTTTTTCTGTAGTTGTTGCTATTTGCTGGCCTACATAAACAACATCTCCAATTTTCATATTTGCATTTGTAGAAATATTAGATATATGTATTAAATTTCCTTCATCTGATTTAATAGTTATAGTATTATCATTCACTGCTACAACTTCTCCATTACAGGTTGAGCAAACATTTTCTCCATAATTAAAACCTGTGCTTCCTATACTCCTTGCAGCTATATTCATGCTCAAGTCATCTAAAGTAGATGTATTAGCTGTTGGAATATAGTCTTCTACATCTTCTATTATTCCTCTATTTATATACTTTGACCAGTCATCAGTTCCATATTCATTTGGCTTAACTTGTGAGTTTTCTCCTTTTTCAATAACATTTCCTTCCCCATCTAGTATTACCCAGCCTCTTACTCTATTTCTCCAATCCTTATACATATTTCCTTTTTCAATCATTTCAGCCAATGCTTCCTTGTCTGTTGCTTGGCTGTATTCGCTCTCTTCTTCTAAATCGAAGTTATAGTAAGCTAATATTTCTTTTAAATCCCTTAAATTATATTCTGCTTGTTCTGTTTCTACTTCTTGCAATAATTGAATTCCACTATTTATAGAACTAAACCAATTTATATTTCTTTTATCTGTATAATATGGTAAATTATTTGGGTCAACATTTTGTTTAGCTTTCTCTATATCTTCGCTATTACTATACATTCCTTTAAATATATGATACTTGTTTTTATTAATAAGATCTATAATTTTGGGACATTTGTCTACATAGTACGGAAGCTTTGTTTGCTTAATTCCTGAACTAAAGCTGTAATACACTTTTAAATGTTTATCTAAATCCTCCATAGCAAAATCAGCTATAGAATCGACTTTTCCTTTTCCTTCCTTCCACCATTCCTCTGAAATTATTCTTTCAACAGGTTCTGTTGTCTCATAGCAGTTAATTTCACTATTATCATCTTTAAATACTAAATCTCTAAACCAGTTATTTTTGACACTTACAATATATGGGTATCCCATAGTTCTTCCCTTTTCAATTGTACTGTCCAACATATAATTTACAAATGCAGAACTAAATGTTGTTGAGCCTTTTCCATTATCCCAATTTATTGTAACTTCTTGGTCTTGTCCGTTACCACTAATGTTATTTAATATTTTAGCTTTTACATCTTTTATAACTGTTTTTCCATTTTCCGTCCAGTCAAATTTTCTTATTCCGCTCTTGCTCATAAAAATTAACAACAACTTTTACTCTGTCATTTGCATCTCCTGCTAATTCCATAACAAATTCTGGAGCAAGCGTACCTATGTGTAGACACACTAAAAATTCATATGCCATTCCATATTTTGCAGTCCATGATTCAAGGTTTACCTTTACATGTGTATCACCTTTAGTTACTGTTAAAGTATGTTCTTTCGAATTAAATGCAATATTGTCAAATATTGTATCCCAAAGTCCATCATTTTCATGTCCTTCTTGCACTACCATTCCACCATATGTTCCATTTATATATGACCTAAGTGATGCTACTAAATACTTTCTTATTGGTTCTGACTTTATTTTATTTATTGGATCTTTTTGTTCGGCTCCACTTTTTTCTCCTTCTGCCTCATCCTCAGTAGTATCCCTCTCTATAAGGTCTTTTTTATTAGATGAACCTTCTTCTATAAGCTCTCCATTTTCGTTATACCACTTATTCCACGGTTCTCCCTCATTTTTGTTTGTAGTATTATACTCTGTTTTTACAAAACCCATTCCTACCAAATCATACCCCATTTGTTCTAAATATGATGCTGCATTTTTCACCTGTTCATCATTTATCTTTGCCTCTGCTTGGTCTCCTGTAAATACTGTTTCTAAAGCGTCCCACACACCTTGTAAAAAACCTTTTATCTTTCCTATTATCATATCACCCATAATACTGAAAAAACTTATAATACCTATTAAAAAGATTATCGCTACTATTACAAGTATAGCAATTAAAACTGGTGGAGATGCTGCTATCCCCGCTTTTGCCGCAACTTTTGTTCCCGCTTTTGCTGCAGCTTTTGCCCCCTCTTTTGCTGCCTGTTTTGCTCCTTCTTTTCCTGCTTGCTTTGCTCCTTCTTTTCCTGCCTGCTTTGCTCCTTCTTTTCCTGCCTGCTTGGTGCCTTCCTTTGCGCCTGCTTGTCCTGCTTTTGGAGTTTGCGGTTTTTCTGCTGGTTTTTTATTATCAGTCGGGCTCTGTGGTTCCTTATTATTTTGATTTTTACTATCTTTTTCTTTTTTATTTTCTTTGCTGTCCGGTTTATCACTGTTTTCTTTATCATCTGAATTTTTATCATCTGAATTTTTATCATTTGGTTTATTTTCGTTTTCATTCGGTTTATTATTGTTTTCATTGTCATTATTTTTATCATCATTATCATTTTCTTTGTCATTATCGTCATCATCATCATCGTCGTCGTCGTCTTTATCTTCATCATTATCATCATCATTGTCTTCTTCATCATTTTCATCTTCCGGAGCTTCTTCTTCTTCAGAGCCTCCATCATTCCCATTTTGATTTTTAGGTTCATCATCATCCTCATATTTTGCATTAAGTGCTGCTAATCTTCCCTTTTCAAATCCAGACATATTTTCTTCTTCATCTGGTTCATTTTGTGGATTTTGTCTGTTTCTATCATTTATTTCATTAAGTTTATTATCAATTGAACTATTGCTCATTTTTTTCACCTACCTTTTAATCAGACACATCTGTATTTGGGTCTTCCCAAGGATCTGGTATAGGTTGTTATCTATATGGATCTACACTAGATTGTTGCAATTTTCTTATTGTATCAGCTATCTTATCATTTGCATCATCTCCATCAACTCCAGATTTTTGATAGCTATTTTGTAAAGCATATAGAGATTTTGCATACATCATCCTGTCATTCCACTGGTAATCATATTCTGTGCTTCTCTTTGTTCTTTTTTTCCATTCTTCTATACTTTCTCCATCTATTTGTTGCATGTCATCTAATTTTTCTGGATCATTTAATAACTCATTTGTATATGCAGTCATTTGCTCATCTGAAAGTCTTGAACTTTCTTGATAATTACAATATGCATTTTTTACAGCCTCTGTTCCTTCTTTAATATTCTTTCTATCTTCTCTTTTCTTTTGTATTATCGTTCCTATTCCATATCCCATCGTTGCGCCCGCTATAGCTCCCTGTCCTGTCATACCGCCTACCATAGCTCCAATTAAGCTACTTTGTACTTTAGCATTGTCTATATATTTTCCTTCAAGAGTTTTTGCTTTGTTATAAAGTTTAGCAACACCTGTATCTTTTACTGTATCTGAAGCTTGTTTAACCACTTGTCCAATTTTTGATCCCTTTATACTGTTTGAAGCACTCTCAATTGCCTGTTGAATTTTTCCTTTCTTTTTGTTTTCTCTTTTATTGTTTCTTAATGTAACATTTGGCGTGTTCTTGTTTCTAGTTCCATTTGTTCTGCCTGCTCCTGATCCACCTGAGTTTCCAGAGCCTCCAGAGCCTCCTGAACCTCCAGAGCCTCCTGAACCTCCTGAACCTCCTGAATTTCCACCTGAGCGATCTTTTGCTTTTGTAACTGGCGCACCAACTTTTTGTGCTTTTCCAACCATACTTTTAATTCCGTTAATTCCTGACATTAATGCCGCACCTGCCATAGCACCTGTTGCAGCTGAACTAGCTTTTTCAAATCCAAATATTTTTCTAACTATACCTTCTGCTTTCATTATGAAAAACATCATCATTACTGCCAACAGCATACTTGCCAGCGTCCCTGTACTACATAAATCAATTGCTTGAGAAACAAATACCAAATATATTATACAGTGAAATGGCTGTATTAATATTCCATAAATGAATTCTTTTAACCATGTATCTAATGCTTGTGATTTATTGTCTCCTAACTTGTCTATTGAATAAGTTATAGTTATTAATGGAGCTATTATTATTAAAAATGAAATAGTTAACATACGCTTAATATACATTATTAAAAACATTATTGTGAGTATTACCAAACATATATATACACATAATGCAGCCCATCCTACGGTTGCAAATGGATTCATTGTTTTTATTATTAGCTTGCCTGTAACAGTTACAAAATTAGCAATAGAATAGCTCATTTCTGATACTTCTGCTTTTTCAAATATTTTTACTAATTGACCATTTAAATAAATGGTTCCTCGTATAATAAAATGTAGCATAAACAGTAATATAAGGCTCACAAACCAATTCATTAGCCAGTTTTTATAAACAGCTTTTTTTTCAGCTACTGTTGAAATAGCCATTCTTATGCCTATGTAAACTAAAATACATAATAGTATTATTGCTGCTAGAGTGAACATTGCATAATACCATTTTCTAATATTACTGCGTATTGTTTTAATAGCTTTTCCTCTGGACGGATTCATTTCAAAAATATTAATATCTGTTAAATTAATTTTATTAAATAATATATGAGCAGGTGTTACAGCTGCGAATTGCCATCCATCTGTAAATCCTTCCGAATATGCTACCAAACTAGTAAGTTGTTGTACTGCATATGGAATTAGAAGCCACTTGACCCTTGTTGTCCATGTTAAAACACCTATAAGTCCATCCACTCCCTTCAAAAGTACATCTGTTGCACCTCGAATAAATTCCATTTCTTCATTAGCTTCTTTACTTTCTTCTTCATCTGTTGCCTTACAACTTATTGTACCAGTTAAAAAATTAAAAAGCATTAAAAATATTAGCATCCATGTTATTAATTTTTTAAATTTCATTTGCATCCACTCCAATTTCTTTATAAATTAATTATCGTGTCTATTAAATCATCCACATTTCCATATAAAGATTTTCCTAGAACTTCTTTTATTTTGTCATTTGCATCTTTTAATATTTCCATTTGTTCAAATACCTCAGCATATCTTTTCATCCCTGCACTATTATGTCTATTCTCTTTTATTCCATTATATATGTAATTTGAAATTGCATCTACACTTTTGTCTCCCGCTTTTTCAAAATCTGCAATTGAAGTTTCATCTACTTCTAATCCCAAATCTTGCATTATATTACGTATTTCATCTGCATTTAGTGAGTTATTCTTCGACTTTTCTTTTACAAGTTTCTTTATTGCTTCTTTTGATGTATTACTTTCAAATGCTTCTTTCATTTTTTGTTTTAATTCTTTTCTTGTTGCATCATCTAGGGCATCTTGAATTGGATTTGTATCATACTCGTTTTGCCTTTTTTCTTTATCTTCTTGTTTAAGTTCTTGTATTTTTGCGCTTATTATCATTTCTGCTTGTCTAGCTGTGCAAACCGCCTCGTTTCCAGCTTTTACTTTTTTATCTTCTTTTTTCTTGTCTTTTCTATTTATCTCAACTTGTTCTAGCAGTTCATCTGTTAATCCTAATGTAAGTGCAGAACTAGTTATATATGTAAGTTTATATCTTTTTATTTGCTTGTCTTGATATTTTTTTATAAAATCATTTATTTCGTCTTGTGAAGGTTCCCTTCCATTGTTCTTCTTTTTATAGTCTGATATAAATTTATCCATTACCTCTTTAGGTGGTTGTTCTTTGCTCAATGCTTTTTTATACCCCTTTATTGATGCATTAAATCTTTTAAGTCTTCCTCCTCCTACAACACCACTAAATAGCATAGTCATTCCTACTTTGGGACTTACTGCCATAAAAGGTATTGCTAATGTTGCATTAACATATTTTGTTACTATTGTAGCTCCAGATTTAATATCCTTACCAACATATTTCATTTGATGTTTTAAGTTTTTCTTGAATTTTTCAACATTTACGCTGGCTTCTGCTCTTGCAACACCTGCAGTTCTTCCCATTATTTTTTTACTTTGTTGTTTTGCTATCCCATAATTTCTCTTTGAAGATTCAAATCTCTGTTTAGCTTGTGCTGCTGTTTGTCTTGCCATTTCTAATTCTTGTCTTCTTCTTTCTATATAATTATTATCAATAAAATGATTTCCCATTTGGCTTGATTGAAGTACTGCTCCTGTATAGGCGTTTTTAGCTGCTTCTTCGGCTCTCCTTGCCCTTGCATATGTTTCTCTCGCCTGATTATAGTCTTCTCTTGCAGGCGTTTTTATTGCATTACTTTCTTCCCTATCTGCTTTATATGCATTTTTATATTTTGTACCTAATAGTCCTGCAGTTCCTACTAACTCTGCTGCTTTTGTTGCTGCTCTTCCTGCAACTTTTCCAACACCAGATATATATCCTTTTACAACTTTTCCAGCAATTGATGCTCCTGTTATACCAGTTATTGCTCCTTTTAAAGTTTGTGATGCGATATCACCAACATCGCTACTTCCGCCTTCTATTCTAAATATCTTTCTCATTATTTCGTCTGCCTTAAGCATAAAATTAAATGTTACCAATATTAATACTATATTAGGTATTAAATCAAACCCTCCACCATTTCTAATTATATCAAATATAAATCCTATAAATATTGCATAAACTATAGCATGTATCATTTGCAAAAAAACATTATATACATATTCTTTCATCCATGCACCTAAGGATTGGGATTTTCCATCTTTTATTTTGTCTATGGAATATGCTATCGCTATAACAGGTGCAATAAGAGTTAATATTGCTAAATTAAGCAAACGCTTAAAATATATTAACAAAAACTTAACTGAATATATTACTAATGCAACAAATACAATTGTACCTGGTATTGACGCAGAAGCTTTTAACTGCATAATCATTCCAAATAGCTCTGTATCTAAATTTGCAAGGTCTCCAGAAGCCATTGCCATTATGTCTAAAATAGACTGGTTTATGTATATAACAGCTACCATGAAAAAATGTAAAGTAAACAATATTACAACACTAAGAATCCAATTTTGTAGCATACTTTTATACTTAGCTTTACGCTCTGCAATTGTAGAAATTGCCATTCTTATTCCAATATATATAAGTGTTAATAGTAATCCTATTGCACAAACAATAAATAGAGCATAATACCATTGTGATATTGTTTTTCTTAATTTATATATAATGCTACTTGAATCTATTATTTTTCCACCCGCTTTTTTAAAGTTAAAGAAATCTATATCCAAAATTGGTATTCTATTAAATATTATATCACTAATATCTATTAATCCATTTTCTGTTGTTTTTAATCCTCCTTCAATTTTAACCACAACATTATTTATTACCTTAGCAGCTATTCCTACCCAACCTACTACTTGTATTTTTATTGCTAAAAAGCCTATTCCAAGTAAATAATCTAAGATGCTACTTAATACCTCAAAAAGTTTTTTTAAGAAACTTTCATGATAACTTACTTCTAGTTTTTTTGGTAAACCATTATAGTAAAAAAAGTCAGCTTTACCCCAGTCTCCATTTTGTTCCTGAGAAATATCATATTCATACTCTGTCTGTGGCTCACTTGGCTCTGATGGATTTGAAGGGTCTGTTGGAACTGAAGGGGTTGATGGATCTGTAGGGGTAGTTCCTCCTACTTCCCCTGGGAAGGTTATAGAAGCTATTGTAAAGTGTTTATTATAATATACTCTATCATTAACACACCTGTCATATATATCAACCGCTTTTGATTCACTAATACGTATTATTATTGCATTTTTCTTTACTAAATTTTCCTTGTTATGTTCTCTTGCTGTACTTATCCCTACTACAGGACTTGGACTACAATCTATTACTCTTATATCTTTTTCGTCTCCAGCTCTATTAAACATCATAACATGTCCGTCCTTAAGTATGATGTCACCTGCCCTTAATGCACTAACACTTATTCCTTTCAATTTTCCTACATATATACAACCACAAGAGCAGTTATTTTTATTATGGCTTTTGTCATAATGCCCCATCATCATTGAAGTACCAGGAGCTTTTTCATTGCATAAATTTATATTTGCTGTATATTTATATAGAAAGCTTATAAATGAAGAACAGTCAAATGCTAGTTTATGGTTAGAGGTTATATACCACTGATGTTCTTCGGCACGCCTAATTTTGTAGAACTTATATGCCATTTGTGTATTTCCATTTAAAAAATACCTATATGCTGTCATTCTTTGCTCGCTCATGCTATACATAATTAATTGTTTTCGATTAGATGTATATGACTCATCTAGATAATATTTATTTTCTTTTGCACCTGTAATGTCTCCATATTTCACATTATTAGCTGCATTTGTAAAGCTTATTGCAAAATCTCTTATCCATTTGCCTACTTCTATTTGCTTTTCCTCATCTGTTAATTCATATCCTGGTATACTTGCTTTTGATATTGAAACAGTATTTAATAGAGACATAATTAATAAAATGATTATTTCAATTATAATAATAGTTTTTTTAATAATTTTCATGTAATTATGCCTCCTTTCTGCATCTTTTATTCTTCATAACCTTCTTCTATTTCTGTCTTATCGTAATATCTTTGAGTTTCTATCTCCCATATTCCGCCTTCTTCTTCAAAATGTGTATATTTAGGTAATTTGCTAATATCATTTTTTATGTCTTGTACAGTTAAACCTTTTCTTATTTCTGCTGTATAGTTATTGTCATAAATCATTCCATTTGCATTTGATACATTAAATTGAATTTTAATTCCTTTTAATGTATATCTTAAGTCAATGTAATTAGTGCCCCAGTCATATATATCATAGTCTGGCCATATATCTGTTACCCCGTTTACAAAATCTTTTATATTTTTATCCCTTTCAAATTTTTCTATTAGTGTAAAAAAGTCTTCTAAATTTTGATATTCTTTTTCCACTCTATATACTGAAATATCTTCTTGAGTAAAAAATATGTATATTTCACTACTCTTGTATCCCATAATTCCTATGGTTGAAGAACCATATATTGGTTCTCCCAAGATTTCTTCTATTTTGTTAAGGTCTGTTCCTGGTTTTATATTATTTACAACTGATTTATTGTATTGTTTTGTAAAAACTATATTAAAAACCTTTTTATATACTGTTCTTATTTCTAATCCTTTTTCCGTAAAGATTTCATAAGTTCCTGTTTTGTTTTTTTGTACTTCTATATCTAGCTTATTTCTTCTCCATTCGTTTTTTATTAATTTATTTATCTCGTCTGATTGTATATTTAAATCTGTTTTAATTACTCCTTCTATTTGTGCTATAGCTGTTTCTCTTCTTTTAATATTCCAATAATTCGTTACTCCATTTACTGCTATAGTTGTTACGGTTTGCTGTTTAGAATTACAAAACACACTTAAAGTTATTTCGTTTTCCTCATCTATAACTCTGAAATTATTGTATTTTTGTACATATGCCAAAAGTACTATCATATTTGTGTAAAACTGTTCATTATCTTCTTCTTCTGTATATAATGGTTGATTAAGTTTAACATATATGTCTGCAAGATATTTATCATCAGATGATTTAGTTTGTTTTATAAATTTAACGCCTTTAAATACTAATACCTCTTCTACTGTATTAAAGTCTTCCTTAGAGTTATATTCTTTGTTAGCATAATATTCCTCTGTATTCTTTTTACGTTCATTTTCTTTAAAAACATAATATGTAATAGTTAAGATTATAATAAGCAAAATTGCTAAAATTACAATTATTTTTTTTACTTTTCTTTCTTTTTCCATATTATTTCTTATTTTTTACCCTTTCCTTTTTTTAATGTTAAACTGTCTTCAATTGTTGCACTTTGTGACATCTTTAATATTTTTCTTATAATTTTTTCGCCTCTTCCAACACCTATTAATAGTAATATTGTAAATAACGGAATCTCTCTTATGATATTGGTTGCAAATCCCATTAACACAGCATATAAAAACAAATGCATTGGTTGTAACATGACATTCATTATTAGTTCTTTAAGTAGTATTTGAAAAGCTTGTGCTTTTCCATCTCCAACTTTATCAATTGAATATGTAACTGTTACTAGTGGTGAAATTATTACTAAAAAGCTAATCACAAAAAACCTTTTTAAATACATTAATAAGAATTTTATTTGGTAACACATTAATAGTATATAACACAAAAAGTTTTCTAAGGGCTTCCATCCTCTTGGTTTTAGCAAAACCTGTCCAAGTGAGTCAAATATTAATAAATCTATGTTTTTTATGTCTTCTCCACTTAGTACATTTTCTATAATACCATTTAAAATTACTGTCAGCATATCTACTAATATTTTTCCAACAAAGAATATTAATCTAATTATAAAATGCATTGCAAATAATAATACTATACTCTGAAACCATGCAATAAGTTGGCTTTTATATTTTGCTTTTTCATCTGCAACAGTAGACATTGCCATTCTTATACCAATATATACTAATACTACCATATTTAAAATTATTGACATTACCCAAATTGCATAATACCATTTTTGTACATTCTGTTTTATTACATTGTTTGCTTTATTGGATGTCTCTGCATTGAATATGTTTGCATTTACTAAATCAATTTTATCTGTTAGCATACCCTGTATGGTAAACCATGGTATTAATAATGTACCTTCTTTTACGGTTGATGGAGCTACAATTGTGACTAAAATTCTTACTGTATATACAAGTGGGAAGAAAATAATTACTATAATACTTGCTATCCATCCGCCAAAGTTCGCCTTTTCATTTACTTCTTTATCAGTTGAACCATCCTCTGTCGGAACGCTTACTGTTCCATCACCCATAATTTTATCAACTGTTTCTTTGCCTGCTTTTTCGTCTTTACTTAATGTCACATCACTATAATTGTCTCCATTTTTTCCCGCCAATATATAATTAGGTAAAAGGGCATTTATTAAAATAGTGAATACTAATATAATAGATATACACTTTTTCATATAAATCCCCCTTTCTGTTTTTTAATTATTTCCTCTTAATTTATTCATATTTGTTTCAACAAATTCAAACTCTTTGGCTGTTGGTTGAATTGCTATTATCGCAGTATCCTCTCCAACTTTTAGTAGTCCTTCTCCTCTATTACATGTTGTTAAAAAGTATGCTTCTCCTTCGCTTAGTTTAAACACTTCTTTTATATATTGAATCTCTGATTTATCTTGTGCTAAAAAAAGTTTTGTATCTGATGATGTAAGTACTGCTTGTACCTCTGGTTTTTCATAAAAGTCTTGAAATTTTTGTGACATAACTGCTAATGAAACATTTCTTTTTCTTGCACGTCTTGCCATTGTATTTAAAAAGTCTACTGCCTCTGGGTATGGCAAAAGCATCCAAGCTTCATCTATTAACACTCTTTTCCTTTTTGCTTTTGATCTGTCTTCACTATTTTTCTTAACATATTTTTCCCAAATCCAAGATAGTAATATTTGTTGTGCAAGTGGTCTTGCAAATCTTTCTTCCAATTGTGATATGTCCAAATTTATAAATGGTACATCATCTAATAAATCAAATGTAGATTGTCCATCAAAATATGCCATCTGTCCATCATATTCTCTTATGTATTGTTTCATAACTTTTATTAAATAACTATAATGGAATCTATAATCTGGGTTATTATTCTTTTCAGCATTTTCAAGTATTCTTTTATACCATGAACCTATTGTTGGCATATCTTTTTTTATTTTGACTTTATCATTTGAATTTTTATATAAACTATTTACATCATTTGTTATTCCACAACGGGTATATTCTTCTGCTATTGCTTCTGCTATTATTTGTTTTGTAAGTTCGTTCACTTCTTGGCTTCTCGTACTACCTCTTGCCATTGTTAGTAAAGCTTGCGTTACGTCTTCTACTTTATTTTCTATACTTAACATCTTTCTTTCTTTACCTGTTATTTCATCTTTAAATGTTTCTATTTCAACATCAAATAAGTTTATTATTGTCTTTGAATTAGGACTTATTGTAACATTTATTCCACCAAGTGCTTCTGCAACTACCCCATACTCACCTTCTGCATCTAAAGCCAAGCTTTCTATTCCCATTAATACTGATGACCTTGCAGTTAAAGTTTTTATTGTAACACCTTTACCAGCACCAGATTTTCCAAATATAACCATATTGTAGTTAGTAAGTGTCGGACTAAAGTTATCAAATAGTATTGGAAGTCCTGTTTGCCTATTAAATCCTAGTGGTATACCCTGCTCGTGTCCTATATCTGATGAAAAGAATGGAAATACTGTAGACATAGACCTTCTATCAAATGTATGTGTTTCTTTAACTTTGTTTTCACAAAATGGCATATTAGTTTGAAAGGCTTCTTCCTGCATTGCCCATGCTGGTCTTAAACCTATCATTGTTTTAGCCATTTCAGCCGAAAGCAACTCCGTCTGTTTATCCAGGTCCTCAAGGCTATATGCAAATAACGTACATGTCATTGACGTTTCAAACAATTTATTAAAACCTGCTGCAATCTCGTCTCTTAGTTCTTCTGCCTCTATTCTTTTTTGAGCCAATATTCTTTCTCTATTAATATCTCCTCTATCAAGTGCAACAACTCTTTCTGATTCCAATTCATTTATTGTTCTATTTAACTCAGTTTGAGATATGTTTTCTGCTATTGGGTTTATAAAAACTGACACATTAATATCTCCAAAAGTATACATTCCTCTCAAAAATTCTGGGAAGGTACACATTCTTGGTATTGTTGCTACTATCATGCTTCTGGCATATCTTGTTTTGCTTGTTATTATTTCTAAATGGTTTAACTGGCTTGCATCTATTCCCGCTGGGGCTATCAAATCTTTTAGAGTCCTCTTATTCTTTTCTAAAAAACTTTTCTTTTCTTCAATTTGCTGTTCATCCAAATTAAATTCTTCTTTTCGTTCTTGTACATTTTGTTTTTTAAATTTCATGAATTTTTCCTCCTCTTTTCTTATGTTATTTTCCTTCCTCCGTAGTTACTGGTTTATCTGTTTTTGGTTTTCTGCCCCTTTTATTAATTTGTTCTTTTGTCTTTTTATATAATTGATTCGTCATTTGATGTTTGTGTTCTTCCGCAAGTTCTTGTGCCCTTTTAATTATTGCTTCTTCCATTTTTTGTTGCTCTTCTCTTATTTGTTCATCAGCTTTTTCTATACTTTCTGTTACCAAGTTGACTGCTTCTTCTTCTATTTTTTCATCAATTAATTCTGCTTTTTTCTTTAACACATCTTTTCCGGTTGTGTACAATGAATCATATTGAGTTTGTATTCCTTTACTAAATGGTAGCATGTTTGCATCATCTCTATTATATGCTACATATAGTAACTCTGCTAATTCTTCCGAATCAAGTATTCTTCCAGTTACTCCTGCTGAACCAATTGCTCTTAGTACCATTTTTGTTCTTGTATACAATTCTGAGAAAAATATATTATCTGCTTCTTCTTTATTAAATTTGTTATTTCCATTAAATTCGCTTGTATAATATGTAACAATTATATATGTTTTTTGTTTTAACACATTTTTGTTAAGGCTTAATCTACTCACATAATTTGTTATATCTGCTCCATATTCCAATACATTTGTCTTTCTTTTCAATTCAAATCTCAGCTTTTCAATTGTTCTTGTATCTCTTAACGCCTCAGCTTGATTTATTTTTCTTTGTAATATTTTTATGTCATTTTCTATTACATGTATTTTAGATTTATATTCATCTACTATATTTTCAAGATTTAAGCTTTGTGTTTGAACATATAATTGTATTGGAAATCTTAAGGTGTTTAAAAACTGAACAAATCCCTCTTCTACAGCCACTTTTTCTTCTTCTGAAAGCAAGTCATAATTTACACCTTGACATTGTATAACCATTAAATATTGCGTTCTTCCATTTCTTATTATCATATTATTTTTTATTTCATCAAAATTCAAGAATTTTTTTACATTTTCCATTCTTATTCCTGATGAACTCTGCGTAGATGTAGACTCCGAATATTCTTCATTATTCTTTTCTTTATTCGACTGTTTCTTTTTTATTTTTAGAAAATATAGTATTATTGCACATACCACTATTAAGAATATTAATATGAATAATATACTTACTAACATTGTTAAAACATTGTCCATGCTTACTTTTCCTCCTTTGTATATGTATATATCTTCTTGTTCTTTTTGAATTTTATATATCTTAAAATTATCTCTCCCAATGGAATACCACCTATTTTCTTTGTTATTGGTATTTGTGCAATAACTGGCACATTAAATCTGCCAATAACAAAACCAATAAGTGCAAAAAATATTATAAATCCAATCCCTAGTCCTTTTAATTTTAATAGAGAAAAAAAGTAAAAGAACAGAAGGCCAATTAATACTCCAGCCCCTGTTGTTGCTAACGATTTTAATGTAAATATTACTAGAATTCTTGTTTCTCCTCTTAAATTACGTGGTACATTATATGTTCCCATATTATTCCTCCTTAATATCTTAAAGATATTTTTGTTCTCTTTTGTTATGCAATTCTACCATACTCGTCATTATTTATAACAACTTGTGAGGTAGTTATAATATCGTCCATAAGATCATATGTTAATTTCCAAATTGTATATGCTCCTAATATAACTACTGCTGAAATTGCAAGTCCTATTAGTTGTCCTTTTATTTTACCTTGTTCTTCCGGACTTGCAGTTATAAATTTAATTCCCATTACTACTCCTACTACAAATAATACTACTAATCCCACCGCAAATAGTATTTGAGAAATTGGAGCAATTGCGCTTGCAATGTCATCCGGATTAAATATTTGTTCACCATTGCGTGCCGCTATAAACCAATCCCTTGCCTCTTTTACTATATCTACACCATATGATATTTGAAACGGCTGTATAAGTATAAATAGTACAAATAATATTAAAATAATTCTAACTAACATTTTGCTTTTCATAATATCACCTCTATTTTACACTATTATATATATAATAACGTTTTTCTACATATTTTTCAAGACTTTTATCTATGTAATATAAAAAATATATTATCGTTATTTTTTTGTAATAATTTTCTTTATTCTTCTACGGAAATAATATTTTCAGCTTTTGCTATACTATACATTAATTCCACTTATGAATGAATTTATTATGCCCAGCACTGTACTAAACCCAAATAGAATAACTGCTCCTATTACATATGCCATTAATTTTTCTTTAATTGTAGCCTTATCATTTGTAGACGAATACATATATCTTATTCCAAGTATCGTAAGTGTTATTAAAGCTACCGCATATCCAATAAGTTGTGTAACATACAACACTTTTCCTCCCATCTTTCTTATACTTGATGCAGAGCTATTATTTTTATTCCAAAGATTTCTCATTGACTCTGTAATGCTACTTGCATATATGCAGTTGCATAAACAAAAGGTTACTAATATTGTCACTATTAAAATTGCTATGAACTTTTTCATATTTCTCACCACCCATTTACGTGAATTAATTAATGTAGGTATTCTTTAAACTAATTTTTTTGAATAATTATTTTTAATGCAAAAAAGCTATTAAAATTAATAGTTAATTTTAATAGCTTTTTTAGTGCAATTTAAACTATTTTGGCTACTTAATTCCATTTACAAATTTTTGAATAACGCCAAGTAACATACTAGCTCCAAATAATAGTGCGGCACCTATTACATATACTGTCATACCTTTTTTGTAGTCTGCTTTTTCATTTGGTGATGCTGCAACATATTTAATACCAAGTATTGTTAACATAATTATAGAGACAGCCATACCAATTATTCTTACAATGTATAGTATTTTTCCAGCTGTATTTGATATCGTTGTAGCAGACTCTCCTGGATCTTGTGCTGTTATGTTTTGAAATCCGTCTGTTGCTCTTACAATTGTTGTCGCTAATGTAACTAATGCTATAGCAATAAGTAAAACAGCAATTATTTTTAAAGTTTTATTTTTCATATTTTCTCCTCCTATAATAAATTATAATAAAATTAACTATCTAATTAAATTATAACTGATTTTTGTTAAAAAATCAAGCTTTTTTGTCATAATTTGTCAATGTAACCATTTATTCTGGATCGTAGTCTCTGCAAGAGTCATTGCTGTCATGAAGTTTTCCATCTTCGTCACAATACTTTCCATCATATTTGCTACAGTTTCCGCATCTATCGCTCATATATAACACCCCCATTGGCTTTCGCCCATATTTTAACATCAAATTAATAATAGCACTATTTTCGCTTTCAGTCAACATTTTTCCAAAAAATGTGTTAATTAGCGCCTTTTTCTATCTTTTTTGTTATGGCTTTTAGGGCTTTTTCTCTTGGCAACATAACTACATGTCCACAGCCTATGCATTTTAATTTAAAGTCTACTCCCACTCTTGTTACTTCCCATTCTTTGCTTCCACATGGGTGTTGCTTTTTTGTTTTTACTATATCGCCTATATTGTAATCCATTTTATTTCATCCCTTTTTATTTTACAAATAATGCTATTCTTTTTTCTATGCTTGATCTACCAAGAACTTGCATTATTTCATACAAATCTGGTGTTTGTTGCCTTTTAGTTAAAGCAACTCTTAATACTGTGCTTATGTCTCCCACATGCCCTTTCCAGTTTTCTGGATTCTGCTTATATTCTTTAACTTCTCTTGCATATCCCATTTCTTCTGCTAAATCTTTGATTTTATCAAACCATGTTTGTTTATCATCATTAAAGTTAAAATATTTTTCTATGTACAGTTTTAAGATTTTATTTATTTCTTCTTTATTGTCAATTTTTGCAAACTCATATTTTCCTTCATCCTTTAAAAATTCTTCATCATACATATATATAATAGAATTTTTTACATCTGACCATTTAGAGATGTCTTTTCTTGGTTTTGCATTTCCTCTTTCTATTCCTATTATTTTTAATGCATATTCCTTATTTTCAAGAAGTTTTAATAATTCACTATCATATTTTGTAGCCCAACTTAATGTTTCATTATATACTTTTTCTGCATCAAATCTTGATATTATTGTTTTAGATATATCCAGTAACTTAACCATATCAAAAAGTGCTCCACTTACACCCATTTTGTTAAATTGCAACTCAAATTCTTTTAAATCGGCTAAAGGATTAGCTTTTCTCCAACTTTCAAAGTTTGAATTTGCTATATTTAACAAGTATTCGCAAACTGCTTCTGGTGGAATTCCTTGTTCATGGTAATAACTTACTGCCGCCTCTGGATCTTTTCTTTTACTTATTTTTCTTTTGCCACCCTCATCCATTTTCATAAGTGGTGCAATATGGGCATATCTTGGAGCTTTAAATCCTGCTGCTTGAAATAATTGCAAATGTAATGGTACAGAAGATAGCCATTCATCTCCTCTTATAACTACTGTTGTTCTCATTAAATGGTCATCTACTAAATGAGCAAAATGGTATGTTGGTAATCCATCAGCTTTTATAATTACTATGTCTTGATCGTTTTCTGGGAAGTCAACTTTTCCCTTTATTAAATCCTGATGTCTTATCTTTTTTTCTTCATTCCCTCTTGATTTAAAACGAATTATATATGGTTCTCCAGCTTTTATTTTTTGTGTTGCTTCTTCTATTGGTAAATTTCTGTACTTTGCCCATACACCATAATACCCAGGTCTTATTTTTGCCGTTTCTTGTTTTTTCCTCATCTCTTCCAATTCTTTTTCTGTTGCAAAGCAAGGATATGCCAAATTATTTTCAATAAAATATTTTGCATATGCTTGATATATTTCTTTCCTTAAACTTTGTTTATATGGCCCATATGCGCCTTTTTCCTCTTGTTCATTTAGCATTCCTTCATCAAAGTCAATTTTAAAATCTTTTAAGGAATTTACAATTCCTATTGTCGCATCTTGAACCTCTCTTTTTTGGTCTGTATCTTCAATTCTTAAAAATACTACTCCTTTTGTTTGTTCTGCCATTTTCCATGCAATTTGAGATTGATATAATCCGCCAATATGTACATACCCCGTAGGGCTTGGTGCAAATCTTGTAACTATTGCTCCTTCTGGTAAATTTCTTTCTGGATATTTTTCCTCATAATATTTTATATCTTTTGCATTTGGAAAAATCAAATTTGCTAAATCTTTATAATCCATTTTACTCTCCTTTTATTGCAAGGAAGTAACTATGTACTTCCTTGACACTCTAATTTTATATTGTTATATCTCCATAATTACTGGCAATATCATAGGATTTCTTTTTGTTTTTTGGAAAATATAATCTCTTAAGTTATCCTTTAATGCTGATTTTATTGTTGACCAATCTCTAATACGTTTTTCTTCGCATTTTTTTACTTCTTCTCTTATTACTCTTTTTACATCTTCCATTAAGTTTTCTGACTCTCTTACATAAACAAATCCCCTTGACACTACATCTGGCCCAGATACTATTTCCCCTGTCGAAGAATCCATTGTCATTACTATTACTATTAATCCGTCTTGTGATAAATGTTGTCTGTCTCTTAATACAATATTTCCAACATCTCCAACTCCAAGTCCATCCACAAATACTCCCTGTGCAGGAACCTTGCCGACAACGTCGAACTTCTCCTCGCCGATCTCAAGAACATCGCCTGTGGTCATGATCTTGACATTCTCCTTAGGGATTCCCATCTCAACTGCAAGCTCTGCATGTCTCTTGAGGTGTCTGTACTCACCGTGGACAGGTATTGCATATTTCGGTCTTGTGAGCGCATATATAAGCTTGAGCTCCTCACGGCAGGCATGGCCGGATACATGTGTATCCTCAAATATAACGTGTGCACCCTTCGCCTCGAGCTCATTTATAACCTTGAATACCGCCTTTTCATTTCCCGGTATAGGATGTGAGCTGAAAATGACCACATCACCAGGCTTTATGGCTACTTTATTGTGTATGGATGCAGCTATACGTGACAGCGCAGCCATGTTCTCTCCCTGACTTCCCGTGGTGATGAGAACAACCTTCTCATCCGGGTAGTTCTTCATCTCGCTTATATCTATGAGTGTGTTATCCGGTATGTTGATATATCCAAGCTCGGACGCCGTGGTGATGATGTTCACCATGCTTCGTCCCTCTATGACAGCCTTTCTGCCATACTTGTAAGCTGAATTGATGATCTGCTGTACTCTGTCAACGTTGGATGCAAATGTCGCTATGATGATCCTGTGATCCTTGTTGTCGTTGAACAGGTTGTCAAATGTTCTTCCCACTGTCTTCTCTGACTGTGTGAAGCCCTCCTTCTCAGCATTTGTCGAGTCAGCCATGAGTGCAAGCACACCCTTCTTGCCGAGCTCAGCAAATCTCTGAAGATCTATGGTTCCACCAAATACCGGTGTGTAGTCTATCTTGAAATCTCCGGTGTGGACAATAAGTCCGGCCGGTGTGTATATGGCAAGGGCCGCCGAATCTGCTATGGAGTGGTTTGTTCTGATAAATTCCACTCTAAATGCCCCAAGATTTATATTCTGACCATACTTTACAACCTTTCTTCTGGTGTTGTTCATAAGGTTGTGTTCCTTCAGTTTGTTCTCTATAAGACCCATGGTCAGCTTGGTCGCATAGATCGGCATGTTTAATTCTTTCTCAATGTACGGTATGGCTCCTATGTGATCCTCATGTCCATGGGTAACCACGAGTCCCCTGACCTTGTCCGCGTTTTCCTTGAGATAGGTGACATCAGGAATTACCAGATCGATTCCTAACATGTCGTCCTCAGGGAATGCCAGTCCGCAGTCAATGACTATGATAGAGTCCTCATACTCTATCGCAGTGATATTCATTCCAATCTGTTCCAGACCGCCCAAAGGAATGATCTTCACTGTCTCTTTATTATTCTTATTCAATTTTCTTATACCTCCAAATTTACGTCCTCAAGCAGCTCGTCAAATATCTTGATGACCGCCTCTAATTCATTTTCATCTTCCACAATATCGTATGCTGCCATCTCTTCCGTATCAGCTCCGTTGTTCTCGCGAAGGATAAGGAATGATTCATCATCCGCCTTGTCTATAACGAACAGATAATTCACGCCGCCAAGTGTGGTCTGCTCCACAACCGAGAATTCCACTTCTGTTCCATCTTCTGCTTCAAATATGATACTGTTGTCCGTCTTCCTGTTCTCTGCCATATAAACCTCTTAATACTTCTTCAGGCGTACACAAAACAAAGGCAGAAGGTCTGTGTCTATCACAGACTGCTGCACTTCGCATCAAGATAGTTCTGCAGTATGACCGCAGCCGCCATCTTGTCTATGTACGTCTTCCTGTTCTCTCTTCTCACTCCGCTGTCCATAAGGATCCGCTCTGCCTCCACAGTGGTAAGGCGCTCATCCCACAGAACAACCTCAAGTCCTGTTCTGCGCTCAAGATCCTCCTTGAATGCCTGGGTGGCCTCGCATCTGTCTCCCTCTGAATTGTTCATGTTCTTCGGGTAGCCAAGCACTATCAGCTCTATGCGGTCGCGCTCTCCTGCCGCTCCATACTCTTCAAGTATGGCCTCTATGCGGGCAAGTGTCTGTCTCAGCTTGTTCGCCGACTTTCTCTCTATCGTCTCCAGCGGCTGGGCAGTCATCTTGAGCGGATCGCTCACGGCAACTCCCACCGTCTTGGTTCCATAGTCAAGTCCCAATATTCTCATACTATTCTTTTCCTTTACACGAGGTTATTCTTGATGTAGTCCTCAAGTAAAACCTCAATGATCTCGTCTCTCTCCACCTTCATGATCAGGCTTCGCGCGTTCTTGTAGCTTGTGATATATGTCGGGTCACCGCTCATTATGTACCCAACAACCTGGCTTACCGGATTATATCCTTTCTCGGTAAGTGCATCGTATACTTCTCCAATTATCTCGCGTACGTCCAATGTCGCGTCCTTGATTGGAACAATATTCTGTGTACTTTCGTTATTCATCAAATCACGTCCTCATCTTGTTATTATCTCATGAGCCAATTAACATTCCTATTCTAATATAAAAAACTACAAAAGTAAAGGAAGGTTTCCCCCATTTTGGGTATATGTCACATACACAAAGCTGTTCACAAAACTCTCCGGCATGGATATGTCGCCCACATCTATGAGTATATCCATGTATCTCTCCGTATGTCCTCTGAGATATGTCTTATTGTCCTTCTTTACAACCTCTTCCACCAGGACTTCAAGCTCACAGCCCTCAAACTGGGCTTCATATGCGGTCTTGTTGTCATGGGCAAGCTTAAGCAGCACATCGCTTCGCTCATTCTTTATCTCAGGGGCAACCTGCTCTTTCATGGCGGCAGCGACTGTTCCCTTTCTCGGAGAATACTTGAATATATGCATCTCATACAGATTGAGCTCCGTCAGATATCTGACAGTCTCTGCAAATTCTTCCTCAGTCTCTCCCGGGAAGCCCACTATCACATCCGTGGTGAGCGCAGGGGACTTATACGCCTTTCTCAGCATGTCACATTTTTCAAAGTATTGCTCGCAAGTGTACTTTCTGTTCATTCTCTTGAGCACTGAATCACAGCCGCTCTGCAGGCTCAGATGGAAGTGTGGACATACTTTCGAATTGGATGAAATCCTCTCCACAAACTCCTCTGTTATTATCCCCGGCTCAAGTGAACCAAGCCTTATTCTCTTGATTCCTTTGATTTTTGAGATAGCCTCTATAAGCTCTATAAGTGCTCCCTCATTATTCTTATCTTTGCCATATGACGATATGTGTATACCGGTAAGCACAACTTCTTTTATTCCTGCCTCCGCAAGCTCTGATACTTCTGCAAGGATCGCCTCCTGGCTTCTGCTTCTTATCCTTCCTCTTACATACGGGATTATGCAGTATGAGCAGAACTGATTGCAGCCGTCCTGGATCTTGACATATGCCCTTGTGTGTCCCACAGGGACATGGCCGCCCATCTCCTCGTACTCAGTCTCTCTGGATATATCCACGAAGTATTCCATGGCTTCATGATCTTTACCCGGGGCATTTTTTTCATTGTTTCTCACATTAATATAATCATTAACTATTTCTGTGATACTTTTCTTCTTATTGTTGCTTATTACTATATCTATAGCTTCATCCTGCTCGAGAATCTCTCTGGCTGACTGCACATAGCATCCTGCGGCTATCACTATTCCATCAGGATTCATCTTTCTGGCTCTGTGAAGCATCTGCCTTGATTTTTTGTCCGCAATATTGGTCACAGAACAGGTATTTACTATATATATATCTGCTTTTTCGTCAAATTCCACTATATTTGCACCGGCAGCCTTCAGCATGTCGAGCATGCTGTCAGTCTCCGCCTGATTGACTTTGCAGCCAAGTGTTGTGGCAGCCACAGACATTCCTTTTAGCATGTATTTTACACTCCTTATATTGACTTTTGTATTCTATAAAAATATAATAATGACAGTACATAAAAAACTTACAAGGGTTAGGAGGACTATTTATGACAGCAGTTAAGATTTCTTTAAACTCAATCGATAAGGTCAAGAGCTTTTGCAATGACATTGCGAAATTTGACGCAGAATTCGACCT
>ERZ824600.398-NODE-398-length-64837-cov-6.015344_pt1 | contig 64837 bp, 48 predicted proteins | sample MGYA00519933_ERZ824600 | MGnify/ENA primary metagenome ERZ824600 (study PRJEB31778, sample SAMEA3449178) | human gut metagenome | biome: human gut; feature: human-associated habitat; material: faeces | place: United Kingdom | collected 2010/2012 ...
GGGCGGTGAACTCAATGCCTACACGACGAAGGAGGAGACGGTCATCTACTCGGTCTTCTTGTCGGAACATCTGGCCCGGGCCGTTGAGCTGATGAGCGACCTCCTGTTGCACTCCCGTTTCCCGGCCGGTGAGGTGGAGCGCGAAGTGGAGGTGATTCTCGACGAAATAAACTCCTATCGCGATACCCCCTCGGAGCTGATTTACGACGATTTCGAGAATGCACTCTTTGGCGGTCATGCCCTGGGTCATAACATATTGGGCGACAGCGATACGCTGCTCTCCTTCACGCCGGCCGACGGCCTGCGGTTTCTGCACACGCATTACACGGCCTCGAACATGGTGTTTTTCTATCGCGGGGCATTGCCGTTCAAACGGGTGGTTTCGACCCTCCAACGCTACATGAGCGAGTGTGGAGAGGCGGTGTCGGCACGGCATCGCGAGGCGCCCGGCCGGGGGGCGAGGTTCGAGCGGCGGGTCTCGCTCGACACGCATCAGGCCCATGTGCTGGTGGGCAGCCGCTCTTACGATATGTACGACCGTCGCCGCACGGCACTCTTCCTGCTCAACAACCTGCTGGGCGGGCCCGGTATGAACAGCCGCCTCAACATTGCCTTGCGCGAGAAGACGGGGTGTGTCTATACGGTGGAGTCGTCGGTGGTGACCTATACCGACACGGGAGTCTTCTCAGTCTATTTCGGTACCGACCCTTCGAAGGTCGACCGTTGTCTCGCGCTCCTGTCGCGGGAGTTGCGCCGCCTGCGGGAGAAGCCTCTCTCCACCCTGCAACTGACTACGGCCAAGCGCCAGTTTATGGGGCAGATTGCCGTGGGTACCGAGAACAGCGAGAATATGGCGCTGGGCATGGGCAAGGCCTTTCTGCACTATGGCAAGTACGATTCGCTCTCCGAGACGTTTGCCCGCATAGAGGCTGTCTCGGCCGGGGAGTTGTGTGAGGTGGCAAACGAAATTTTCGATGAATCGGCGCTTTCGACGCTGATTTATGTGTGATTTTCATTCTTCTCTCTTTTTCTCTCCCGGAGTTTTCGCTGCTTTCGGGGCTCTTTCTGTTTCCCATCTTTGTTTTTCCCCTGCAAGAAAGGTCTCTTTTTTAAAAGAAAAAGAAGGGCTGCCGAAACAGACGGCAGCCCTTCGTGTGTAGGGTGTATGTGATAATGGGTTATTTCACTTCCCAGGTATCGCCTTCGAGCAGCAGGTCGCGCAGGGTCTTGTTGGGATTCTTGGCGCGCACGGCATTGACCTGAGCCTCGACCTCCTGGTCGTAGGTGGGGGCTTCGACGTTGCGTATTACGCCCACGGCGAGCGGGAGTTCGTGGCCGTCCATCATGGCGAGCATCTGGTGCATGATGTCGTTGGCGGTGGTGGCATCGTGGGTGAGAATATCGTCGATGGTAACGCCGTTTTCGCCTACGGTAACGGCTTTGAGTTTATAACCGTCGAGCACGAGACCCTTGTCCATATTCTTGCCGAAGAGCATCTTCTCGCCCTGACGCAGGTGTATGGTGCGGTCGGCCCGGAATTCACGGTCGGCTACATAGCTGTGTATCTTGTCGTTGAAGATAACGCAGTTTTGGAGTATCTCTACCACGGAGGCGCCTTTGTGGCGGCCGGCAGCTATCATGCACTCTTTCGATACTTCGAGGTCGACGTCGATGGCGCGGGCAAAGAAGTGGCCGCGGGCACCGAAGGTGAGTTCGGCGGGAATGAAGGGGTCTTCAACCGTGCCGTAGGGCGACGACTTGGTTACCGCTCCGCGGTCGCTCGTGGGGGAGTATTGTCCCTTGGTGAGGCCGTATATCTTGTTGTTGAGCAGCAGTATGTTTACGTCGACGTTGCGGCGCAGAATGTGAATGAAGTGGTTTCCGCCGATGGCGAGGCAGTCGCCGTCGCCGCTGACCTGCCACACGGTGAGTGCGGGGTTGGCGGTCTTTACACCTGTGGCGATGGCGGCGGCACGGCCGTGAATGGTGTGGAAACCGTAGGTGTTCATGTAGTAGGGCAGGCGCGAGGAGCAGCCGATTCCCGATATGACGGCGATTTCGTGCGGGGGAACGCCCAGTTCGGCCATGGCCTTTTGCAGGGTGGTTACGATGGCGTGGTCGCCGCAACCGGGGCACCAACGCACATATTGGTCGCTTTTATAGTCTTTTGCGGTATATACTTTGTTGTCCATGGGTTATTCCTCCATAAGTTTAATGAAATGTTCTTTCAGCTCGCTCTCCATGAACGGCTGGCCTTGTACGCGGTTGAACCGGCTGACAACGAGTCCCGGTATTTTGCCGCACAACTGTGTGGCAAACTGGCCGTTGTTCTGCTCGCACACGACAACTTTCTTGTAGCGTTTCAGCACCTCGGCGGTGTTGGCGGGCAGCGGGTTGATGTAGTTGAAGTGGGCCAGAGCTACCTTCTTGCCTTCGTGGTTCAGTTCGTTGACAACCGAATAGAGGTGTCCATAGGTGCCGCCCCAGCCTACGACGAGCAGGTCGGCATCGGGGTTGCCCTTCACTTCGAGGGCGGGTATGCAGTTGGCGATGTAGTCTATCTTGGCCTGCCGCAGGTCGGTCATGCGCTGGTGGTTGGTGGGGTCGGTCGATATGGCGCTGGTTACGTTGTCTTTTTCAAGACCGCCCAGCCGGTGCATGAAGCCTTCGGTGCCCGGTATGGCCCAGTAGCGGACGTGTGTCTCGGGGTCGCGTTTGTAGGGTTTCCACCCTTCGGCGAGCATCTCGGGTTTCACATAGTTGGGCTTGATGTCGGGATATTCGTTCATGTCGGGAATACGCCAGGCCGAGGAGCCGTTGGCGATGAATGCGTCGGTGAGCAGAATGACGGGGGTCATGTGTTCGAGCGCTATCTTGGCGGCCTGGAAGGCCATGTCGAAGCAGTTCGACGGGGTAGAGGCTGCCAGTACGACGGCGGGCGATTCGCCGTTGCGGCCGTAGAGGGCTTGCAGCAGGTCGGTCTGTTCCGACTTGGTGGGCAGGCCGGTCGAGGGGCCGCCGCGCTGTACGTCGATGATGACGAGCGGCAGTTCGGCCATGACGGCCAGACCGATGGCTTCGCTCTTCAAGGCGAGGCCGGGACCCGAGGTCGAGGTGGCGGCCAGGTCGCCGGCAAAGCTGGCACCGATGGCGGTGCATACGCCTGCTATCTCGTCTTCGGCCTGTACCACTTTCACGCCGAGGTCTTTGCGTTTGGCCAGTTCGTGCAGAATGTCGCTGGCGGGGGTGATGGGGTAGCTGCCCAGGAAGAGGGGGCGTCCCGACTTCTCCGATGCGGCGATGAGGCCCAGTGCGGTGGCACGGTTGCCGTTGATGTCGGTGTAGATGCCTTTCTGTGCATCGCCGGTTTCAACATGATAGGTGGTTACCGAGGCGTGGATGTTTCCGCCGTAGTGGTAACCGTCGGTCATGACCTTGATGTTGGCTTCGAGTACCGACGGCTTTTTCGCGAATTTGTTTTGCAGCAGGTGTTCGGCCTGTTCGAGGGGCCGGTCGAAGAGCCAGCAGATGAGGCCGAGGGCAAACATGTTTTTGCACCGCAGTATGGCTTTGTTGTCGAGACCCGAGTCGGCAAGCGAGCTCTTCACCATCGAGGTGATGGCAACGGGCACGAGTTGCTGGGTGATGCCCAGTTCGGTAAAAGGATCGTCGGTCTTGAAGGCGGCTTTTTCGAGGTCGCTTTTTTCAAAAGAGTCGGTATCGAAGAGTATGACACCGTTGGCTTTGACATATTTTACGTTGGTTTTCAGGGCGGCGGGGTTCATGGCTACCAGCACGTCGGCTTTGTCGCCGGGGGTATAGACGCCTTTGCCTATGTGTACCTGGAATCCCGATACTCCGCCCAGCGTTCCTTGCGGGGCGCGTATTTCGGCGGGATAGTCGGGGAATGTCGATATTTCGTCTCCGATGGCTGCCGAAATGTTAGAAAAGAGGTTTCCGGCCAGTTGCATGCCGTCGCCCGAGTCGCCCGAGAAACGGACTACTACGTTTTCTAAATCTTTCACATGAGTTTGTTCTGACATAATGCCTTGTTTTATGTTGATTCGTGATAGTCTTTGTCTCTTTTTTATCTGTTCATTAGGTAGAAAAATGAGTAGTTTTACAAACAGATTTCTTTTGAAAGCGCAAAGGAAATAAAAATTTGTAATTAAAACAACGGTTTTCTCCGAAAATATATCATTTCGCTCTCCGTCTGTGCGGTCAGGCGGGGAGTCTTCTTTCGATGAGTTGTCGCAGACGTTCGACCGTTGTCTCTATCTCTTTACGGGTGTTGAGGGTTCCTGTGTCGAAGTGCAGGGCGGCACGCGAGTAGTAGGGGTCTCGCTGGGAGAGGGTGCGGTCGATGTAGAGGCGCAGCTCTTCGTCGTTCTTTCCCCGCAGCAGGGGGCGCGATTCCCGGCCGTTGGCCAGCCGCAGGCACAGCTCGTCGATGGAGGCTTTCAGGTAGATGCAGGTGCCGTGGGCATTCATGTAGTCGATGTTGTCGAAGAAACAGGGTGTACCCCCTCCGGCGGCAATAACGACGTTTTCAAAGTCGGCGACCTCGTGCAGGAGCGATTTCTCGATTTGTCTGAACCGTTCTTCTCCGCTTTCGGCAAAGATTTCCCGCACGGTTTTGTGGTATCGCGCTTCGATATAATGGTCGAGGTCGATGAAGTCGACTCCCAGTTCCCGCGAGAGGGCTTTGCCGAGTGTCGTCTTTCCCGACCCCATGAATCCGATAAGGAATATGCGTGCCATATAAATGGGTAATAGTCTTGCGCTCTTTCTTCTTGCTGCAAAAATAACTTATTTTACCGAGAAACTCAATAAATATGGTTACATTTGTACAAGAAAAAAGCCGTGTCAAGATGAGTCAGTCAAAATATTATGTGGTGTGGGTGGGGCACTCGCCGGGTATTTATGATTCCTGGACCGAGTGTCGCCGGCAGGTGCAGAATTACCCCCAGGCCAAATACAAGGGATTTGCTTCGCAACAGGAGGCTGCCGCGGCTTTCAGGGAGGGCTATGCGGCCTATTATGCCGGGCAGCGCTCGGCGGCGAGCCGCGAGCCGAAGCCTTCGTGTCCCGACTGGGTACTCGACACGCTGGCGGTCGATGCCTCGTGCCTCGGCAATCCCGGGGTGATGGAGTACCGGGGAGTGTATGTGCGCACGGGGAAGGAGATTTTCCGTGTGGGTCCGTTTCCCGACGGTACCAACAACGTGGGGGAGTTCCTAGCTTTGGTGCATGCTCTGGCACTGCTGAAAAAACACAACAGCCCGATGACCATCTGCTCCGACAGCCGCAATGCTATTGCCTGGGTGCGGGCCCGGCAGTGCAAGACCAAGTTGGCCCGCACGGGGCGGAACGATGTTATATTCGACCTCATTGCCCGGGCCGAGAAGTGGTTGCGGGACAACGACTATACCAATAAGATTGTCAAGTGGGAGACCCGTGAGTGGGGCGAGGTGCCTGCTGATTTCGGCCGCAAGTAGTGCGCATTCCTTTTTTCGGATTCTCTCGGTGCCGAATTTCTTTTCTCTTTTCCTTCTCTCTTTTTCGCTGTGAGGGCCGGGCTGTTGCCGCGGCCGTGCAGTGCGTCAGCTCTTGTTGTGTCGGGAGGGGGGCTGTTATTGCTGTGCGTCGGCTTCGGGAGGGCAGGGAATGTGGTTTTTCCAGAACTTGAAGAGGCGCGGCTTGGTCCACCCGTGGCAGCCGAACGGCAGTTTTCCGCCGCTCATCTCGTAGAGCAGGTGGGGTTTCACGTCGAACGAGAAGCCCAGGGCCTCCTCGACCGACGGGTAGCGGAACTCTTTGGGGATGACGGCCCAGAATACATCTTCGTTATAGAGGTGGTGCCGGTGCCGGCAGAAGTGGTCGATTACCCCTTTGTATTGTGTGCAGGCCTGCTGGCATGACTTTACCCGGCGCAGCGAGAAGCCTCCGTTGCCAATGCGGCCCAGCGTGTCGAGCCGGTGTACCATACGTTGCGGGTGAAATGCCTTTTGCAGGTGGAGCCATGCCCGGGGAATGAAATGCCTGTATCGCGGGTGTTTGATCCAGGGGGCTCCCACGTAGTCGTAGCCTTTCAGGCACCAGTCGGCCAGTTCGTCGCGGAATATCCACACGTCGGGTTGGCAGATGAGGATATACTCCACATCGTCGAAGAGGTCGTAAAACTCGCGCGACATCATCATGCGGTTGTATCCGGCGATGCCGTTCTTGCGGCCCAGCCATTCGTCACTCACGGCGATGATTTCGGCCTGCGGGGCCAGTTCCCGAAGGTAGTCGACCGACATTCCCTGCGGCACGACGAAGCATACCGGGTAGTTGTGCAGAATGTCGAGAGCCTGTTTTACCGATGCCTCTTCGCAGGCGTTGAGGGGCACTTGGTATATGGGAATGACGATTTTTACGCTGGGAGTCATGTGTGTCGGTTTGTGGGTTTATTATGTAGATGCCGGGCCGGGGTGTTGCGCTGCACCGCCGGGGTGATGGTCAGGGCAGGTAGGGCTTTTCGTCGCGGTAGATGTGCAGCATTTTGGCAATGCGGTACCAGACGATGGCTTTTACGGGGTTTTCTATTTGAGCCCAGTAGGCGTATATTTCCCGAATGACCTTGGGGGTATATTCTACGCCTTTGTGCAACCTCTTTATGCGCACGAAGAAGCGGCCGTAGAGAAAATGTATGAATCCCCGCGGCGGATTGATCTGCCGGCAGATGTCTTGCATGAGATGGGCCATCTCCTTGTAGTTGTTGCCGGTGGCTATCGACTTCGACGTGGTGTTCTTGCCGTGTTGGCGGAAGTAGTCGAGCGGCTTGTCGATGTACACGGCATCGCCTTGGAGCAGAATACCTACCCAGAAGAGCCAGTCGCCCACATAGCGGTAGCGCTTGTAGGCGAAGTCGCGTGGCCGGGCCTCTTTGCGGAAGACCACCATGCTGGCGTTCATGATGTAGTTCTGATAGAACATGCGGTGGTTGATGAACGCCCGGCCGTTGAAAAGGGTGTAGGGTGTATCGCGGTTCTTGTCGCTCAGCCGGAAGGAGAGTTGCAGCTTCGGCTCGCACAGGTCCCGGGTGTTCTCGTCGACAAAGAGGCAGTCGCTGAATGCGATGGTGGCCGAGGGGTGCTTTTCGAGCTGGCCTACGCACTCTTCGAGGAAGGTGGGTGCCGCCTCGTCGTCGCTCTCGGCAATCCAGATGTACTCTCCTTGTGCCAGTTCAAAACCCTTGTCCCACTGTATGAAGGTCGAACCGCTGTTTTTTTCGTTGTACACGATGTGCGATACGCGGGGGTGGTGACGGTATGTCTCGATGATGTCGCGGCTGTTGTCTGAGGAGCAGTCGTCGAGAATGATGACCTCGAAGTCGCCGTAGGTCTGGTTGAGTACCGAGTCGATGCGTCTGTTCAGGAAACGGGCGTGACAATAGTTGGGAATGATGACCGAAACTTTCATGGCAATACCGATGCTTGTGTTTTTATCGAGCCGCAAAGGTAGGACAAATTTGCAGACTTGCGGCGTGAAGTGTGAGAATGTTTTTGATTTTTCCACCGTGGGCTGTGGGTCGGTGCCCGTGCCGGGCGGGAAAATCGGCGACGGGTTATTTCCGCCAGCCAAGGGCACGGCCTAATTTTTTGTACCAGCGGTTTTTGCGGCGTTCCCGATATTTGAATATTTCGGCTCTTAACTCCTGGTTCTCCTTTTCCAGAGCCGACTTGTCTTCGATGGCGTCGAACGGCAGAGGATAGTAGGCCTGGTAAATGGCGCGGTTTTTGGCGATGAGGTAATATTGGGTGTCGGAGAGGCGTTTTACCGCTTCGGTGTTTCTCGACAGGTTTTTGATGCGGTAGTTGAAGAGTATTTCGGGTATTTGGCAGACGCGATTCTCTCCGTCGAGGAGGCGAATGAAGAAATCCCAGTCTTCGTGCCCGAAGGTCATCGCCTCGTCAAATCCGCCGATGGCCCTGGCGTCGGTTTTGCGGAAGAGGGCCGAGACAAAGATGGCGTTGACCGCCAGCAGGCTTTTGAAGTCTTTGTAGTGTACCTCCCACGGCCCGTTCTTTTCGCCGAAGAAGCGGGCGCGGCAGTAGACGACTTTGAGCGTGGGGTCGCTGTCGAGTGCGGCTTTGGCCTTTTCGAGGTAGGTGGGGGCGATGGTATCGTCGGCATCGAGCGGCAGGATATATTCGCCTTGGGCCATGTCGATGCCCCGGTTGCGGGCCCGGGCCACGCCTCCGTTTTCGAGCGAAAGGTATTTGATACGGGGCTCTCTCGCAGCATAGGCGAGAGCCACCTCTTCGGTATTGTCGGGCGATCCGTCGTTGACGACGATGGCTTCCCAGTTGCCGAAGGTCTGGGCCATGAGTGAGTCGAGGGCCTCGGGTAGATATTCAGCCTGCTTGTAGCAGGGTATGATGACACTGATTGCCGTATGGGCCATTGTATCGTTTTTTTTACGGGGTTATACCGGGTGGCGAGAGCAGGCCGGTCTGTAACCGGCTGCTGTATCGGAGCCGGCTTCGGCCGGCTCGTTTGCCTTTTTACAAAGGTATGCGATTTATTTCGGTTTTGCAAGTGTCGCGGCGTAACGTGTGTCCCGGCCGGCGGAGGTCGGGCGGGCAGGCGTTATTTCTCTTCGCCCGTTTTCCGGTGGTTGCGCGGGTGGTGGGTGAGTATCTCGCTTCGCAGCAGGGAGTTGTCGAGGTGTACGTAGATTTCGGTGGTGGTGATGCTTTCGTGGCCGAGCATCTGCTGTATGGCACGCAGGTTGGCGCCTCCTTCGAGCAGGTGGGTGGCAAAACTGTGGCGCAGGGTGTGGGGGCTGATGTTTTTCTCAATGCCGCAGGCCTCGCACCGCTCCTTGATGATGTAAAATATCATGACGCGGCTCAGCCGGCCTCCGCGCCGGTTGAGGAAGAGTATGTCTTCGTCGCCCCGCTTGGGGGTGAGGTGGCAGCGCTCTTTCAGGTAGAGTTTTATCTCGTGCAGTGCGCTTTGCGAGATGGGGACGAGCCGCTGCTTGCTGCCTTTGCCTTCGACAATGATGTACTCGTCGTCGGCATGTATCTGCGAGATGCGCAGCCCTACCAGTTCCGATACCCGCAGCCCGCAGTCGTACAGTGTCTCGATGATGGCGCGGTTGCGTTGGCTTTCGGGCAGCGACATGTCGAACGAGTTAATGAGGGCATCTATCTCCTCGACGGTGAGTATCTCGGGCAGTTTGCGCCCCAGTTTGGGCCCCTCGATGAGCTCCATCGGGTTGTGGTCGATATACTCTTCGAGGCGCAGGAAGGAGTAGAACGATTTCAGCCCCGACAGGATGCGGGCCTGCGAGCGGGGTTGTATGCCGATGTCCTGTAACTGGCAGATAAATTGGGGAATGTCGGCCTTGGCAAGTTGGTCGACCGAGGGTTGGGCCTCCGGCGAGAGGTAGCGGAAGAGCTTTTCTACATCGTGCAGATAGCCGTCGACGGTATTGTCGGAGACCCCTTTTTCCAGTTTCAGATAGCGGGCGAAAGATTTTAACAGCCCCGAATTGCTAACAATCATCGCTTTATTGTGATATAATTCGTAATCTTTTTGTACTTTTGCCGAAAATTTTGTTACAAAGGAACTGTTTCTCCTGATTAGAGGTTTTCAAGGAGACAAAGATACAAAATCTTTTGACTTATGGATATCTGGATAATTAACGGTCCCAATCTCAACTTGTTGGGAAAACGCGAGAAGGGCGTTTACGGGGAACTCTCTTTTGAGTCGTATCTGGAAACGCTTCGGGCCCGCTATCCGCAACACCGGCTGCACTACTACCAGTCGAATGTGGAGGGTGAGTTGATAAACAAAATCCACGAATGTGGGTTTTTGCCGGTAGGTATCGTTCTCAATGCGGGAGCCTACACCCACACTTCGATAGCCCTTTCCGATGCCATACGGGCCGTACCGGCGCCGGTGGTCGAGGTACACATTTCCAATATCCATGCCCGTGAGGCCTATCGGCACGTGTCGATGATTGCCGCTGCCTGTGCGGGTTCGGTGGTAGGCTTCGGGCTCGACTCTTACCGCCTGGCCGTTGAGGCGCTGATTGAAAAAGAAGCAAACAAGTAAACCTTATCCTATATATGATAACTTCAAAGCAGACTAAGATTGTCGCTACGGTTTCGGACAAGCGTTGCGATGTAGACTTCGTGCGCGCGTTGTACGAAAACGGAATGAATGTGGTGCGAATGAACTCGGCTCACCTCAATGCCGAAGGGTTTGACCGTATTATCAACAACGTGAGAGCTGTCTCCAATACGATAGCCATTCTCATGGATACCAAAGGTCCCGAGGTGAGAACGACCTTTATCGAGAACGACGGGACCATCACCTTTACGGCCGGCGATATCGTGCGCATGACCGGTAACCCCGATGCCTATACTACTCATGAGCAGATTAACGTGTCGTATGTCGATTTCACCAAAGACCTTTCGGTCGACAGTGTGGTACTCATCGACGATGGCGAGCTAGAATTCCGTGTACTCGAAAAGCACGAAGACTATCTTCTGTGTGTCGCACAGAATGCCGGCGAACTGGGTTCGCGCAAGAGTGTCAACGTGCCCGGCGTGCGCATCAACCTGCCTGCCCTCACCGAGAAAGACCGTCGCAACATTCTCTACGCCATCGAGAAAGATATCGACTTTATAGCCCACTCGTTTGTACGCAACCGTCAGGACGTGCTGGCCATACAGGAGATACTCGATGCCCACAACAGCAAGATAAAGATTATCGCCAAAATCGAGAACCAGGAGGGTGTCGACAATATCGACGAGATACTCGAAGTTGCTTACGGCGTGATGATAGCCCGTGGCGACCTCGGTATTGAAGTGCCCCAGGAGAAGATTCCCGGCATACAGCGTCGCCTCATCAAGAAGTGTGTGCAGGCCAAGAAGCCCGTCATCGTGGCTACGCAGATGCTCCACTCGATGATAAAGAATCCCCGTCCCACCCGTGCCGAGGTAACCGATATCGCCAACGCCATCTATTACCGCACCGATGCCCTCATGCTCAGTGGCGAGACCGCCTACGGAAAATATCCCGTCGAGGCCATTGCCACCATGTCGCGCATTGCCAAGGAGGCCGAGCTCACCAAGTTGTCCGACAACGACATACAGGTCAATGTCGAAGGCGAAGTCATCGATACCACCTCGTTCCTGGCCAAGCACGCCGTAGAGTCGGCCAAGGTACTCGGCGTAAAAGCCATCGTTACCGACAGCTATACCGGCCGCACGGCCCGCAACCTGGCTGCCTATCGCGGACAGGACCCCGTCCTGGCCATCTGTTACAGCGAGCGCACGATGCGTCAACTGGCCCTTTCCTACGGTGTCATCGCCTTCTACCAGCACGAGATGTCGACCTCGCGGGAGTATCTCTTCAAAGGGCTCTCCTCGCTGATAGAGAACGGCATGATAACCCGCGACGACATCATCGCCTATATCGGTGGTGCCTTCGGCGAAGGCTCGGGAAGCTCGTTCCTCGAAATAAACAGAGCCGGTCTCGTACTCAAAGGCTACGACCGCTATATCCTGCCCAACCTCGAAGACGTGTGCTGAGATGGCCGAAGAGGATTTACAGGCATATATCCTTTCGCACATCGACGCCGAGGGCGACCTGCTGGCCCGTCTGAGTCGTGATACCCACATACACTCCCTGCGGCCCCGCATGATGTCGGGGCACTTGCAGGGGCGTATTCTCAAAATGATATGCCGCATGCAGCGGCCGCGGCGTATTCTCGAAATAGGCACCTTTACGGGATATTCCACTTTGTGTCTGGCCGAGGGTATGCCCCCCGATGCCGAGCTGCATACGGTCGAAATCGACGACGAGATAGAAGACTTCACACGGGCACATCTTTCGCAGTCGCCCGTGGCCGGCCGCATACACCTGCACATGGGCGATGCTTTCGATGTCGTGCCGCAGCTCGAAGGCCTCTTCGACCTGGTCTTTATCGATGCCGACAAGCGGCGCTACTCCGACTATTACGACATGGTCTTCGACCGGGTAACGCCCGGCGGTGTGATACTGGCCGACAATACGCTGTGGGACAACAAGGTGTGCGACGGCCATTCGCACGACACGCAGACTCGCGCCGTCATGGCCTTCAACGATAAGATAGCCGCCGACAACCGCATCGAGAAAGTGATCCTGCCCCTGCGCGACGGTCTCACCGTCATGTGGAAAAAATTCGACCCTACATTTTGATTTCTCGTCGGGAAGATGTATCTTCGACCCGAAACCTCAAATCCTGAATCATCCTATGGAAACGACCCGCCAAAACAAAATAAGCCGTCTGTTGCAGAAAGAGCTCAGCGAGATATTCCGCCAGGAAACCAGCAAGACCCACGGTGTACTCGTGTCGGTGAGCGTGGTGCGTGTAAGTCCCGATTTGAGCGTGGCAAAAGCCTACCTGAGCATATTCCCCTCGGAAAAGTCGGCCGAGATACTCCAATCGATACAGAGCAGTGCCAAGACCATACGTTATGAGCTGGCCTCGCGGGTACGCTACCAGTTGCGCAAGACCCCCGAGCTGATGTTCTTCCTCGACGACTCGCTCGACTATATCGAGAATATCGACGCCCTTCTTCAAAAATAACCTCCCCTCACGCTTATGCCTCTTGCGCTGAAAATAGCAGGGAGGTATCTCTTCTCCCGTAAATCGCACAGTGCCATCAATCTCATATCGCTGGTATCGGTGCTGGGTGTGGCCGTAACGACGATGGCCATCATCTGCACGCTGTCGGTCTACAACGGATTTCAGGACGTGGTCTTCTCGCTCTGCTCGCGTCTCGACCCGCCCGTGAAGGTAGAGCCCGTAAAGGGGAAAACCCTCGACACCCGGGCCCCCGAGATGGTGGCTCTGGAAGGGTGGCGCGATGAGGTGGCAGCGGTAGTTCCCGTCGTAGAGGAGAATGCTCTTGCCGTCTTCGGCAACCATCAGATGCCGGTCTTTCTCAAAGGGGTGGGAGAGAATTATGCCCAGGTTCATACCCGTCTCGACGAGACCCTGCTCGATGGCGAGTTCATGCTCAACGACACGGCCGGCTGTTACATAGCCTTGGGAGCCGGTGTGGCGTCGCGCCTCGAAACCGGCCCGTTCTTTTCACGTCCCATACGCATCTACTCACCCCGGCGCAACGTGCGGGTGAATATGGCAAATCCCTCCTCTTCGTTCAGGGAGAGGGAGACCTTTGCCTCGGCGGTTTTTGCTGTCAACCAGCAGGAGTACGACGAGTCGTGGGTGCTGGCTCCGCTCGCTTTGGTGCGGGAGCTTTACGACTATACAACCGAAGCCTCGGCCCTCGAACTGCGCCTGCACGACGGAGTCGATGAGGCCGCCTTTGCCGCGCGCCTGCAAGAGTATCTGGGCGATGGCTATCGTGTCTCCGACCGCTTGCAGCAGCAGGCCTCGGCCTACAACATGATGCAGATAGAGAAGTGGATTACCTTTCTCATCTTGCTTTTTATCCTCCTTATTGCCACCTTCAACGTCATCGGCTCGCTCTCGATGCTCATCATCGACAAGCAGGCCGATATACACACCCTGCACAGTCTGGGCGCCGACGACGCGCTCATTTCGCGCATCTTCTGGATTGAGGGGTGGCTCATCTCTGCCATCGGTGCCGGCGGCGGTCTGTTGCTGGGTATCGGCCTGTGCTGGGTGCAGCAGACATTCGGTCTCTTGCGCATGGGCGGTGTGCCCGGCACGTTTGTGGTCGATGCCTATCCGGTGCATTTCCTGTGGAGCGATGCCGGGGTGGTACTGCTGGCGGTGGTGGCCCTCGGTTTTGTCGCTTCCTGGATTCCGGTGCGGTATCTGCGGCGGCGATGGCTGTCGCGCGCCGACGAAGTCGTTTCTGCCGATTGACAGGGAATTTATGGGAAACAAATATTGAGAAATAAAATTTACACTAAAAGCAACTGATTATGAAAAAATGGTTCTGGGCACTCTGTTTGCCATTGATGATGTTCTCTTGCGATTTCTTTTCAGACGGAGAAGACGATGATGATGGTCTTATCATAGATCCGCCTTTGGATTTTTCTTTTGTCTATGACCTTCAAGCGATAGCGGGTGATACCCTCACGCTGACCACCTACACGCGGCTGGTCGACCCGAAGATTTATCTCGACGATATGCTGATGAACGATGTTACCGTGGTAGACCGTCTCCCGGCCGGTAACGGAGATGGAAATGTGCCGGTTGTCAGCCCCAGCGGGGCGTATTATATAAAGGTGAAGTTGTCTGATTCGTTGAAGGGTCAGTATGAACTGAGAATCGAAGCCTCACGTGCCGACGCGCCCGATGCAGGAGAACTGAATCTCTTGCTCGGATATGTGGGTATTTATGAGATGCAGGCCGACGACTTGGGTGAGTTCCACATGGGGCAACCGGCGTGGGTCGACCTCTCCGATGCCCAAGCTCTGATCGAAATGGTCGAGCCTCACCCCGAAAAGAAGATTCGTAGCGGTGCGAAATTTACGGCACACGGTACGCTCGACACTCTCATGTGCTTCGATGCTCAGCGGCAGCGTCTGCCGAAGGCTCGTCTTTACGCATTTCATAAAATCTCGGCTCGCTATGTCTATGCCACTCTCACCTATGTGTCGAATGTCGATACGATATATTCCGAGATGAACGATTATATCGCCTATCGCGAGCCGTCTGAGGTAACCCGACCGGTTATCCTACTGCCCGAGAATGGCCTTGTCTTGTCGTTGGAAGATGCGGCCGGAGCCTATCCGTCGGCCTTCTACAACATGTACCGGGTGCAGTTCCGTTGCGAGTCCGACGATGAATTCTATTTCATGCCCGAATATGAGTGGAGCCCCTCGGTGACCGATGCTCCCATTTACCGTCTGCGGGTCGACCGGGACCTTCTCTCCATGATTTCCCTGCCGATGGAGGCCGAAGAGTTTGACTGGCAGTCGCGTCGGGTGGTGGAGGTAGAACAGGTCTATGACGGAGGTGTGGGAGCGGCCAACACGGCTTCGTTCTCGTGGCAGGTCTACGACGGAAAGATTGTCCTGAACGAGTCGACGCTTCTCGACGGTGAGGCAGTGTGCACGATTCAGCCCAACAGCGGTACCCCGTCGTCGGGTTTCGCCGGTACGCCGTCGGTGTTCGTTTCGCCGCAAGGAGCCCTTTGCACGTTGCGCCGTACGTCCAAGGGGTATTACCAGACCGAGAAGTTGGGCTCTTCGAGCGGTTCTTATCGCTGGTACACCCATCACCAGTATTTCGATTTTGAGCCGGGCAGCTATATTGTTGTTACCCGCACGGCCGATAAACTCTATATCTCGGCTTCGGGCCGTTATTACAGCTGGGGCGCCGACGGTAGGGTGGAATCGGCCGACTGTCAGGCCTATGACGAAAGTTTCATTGTGGCCAAGAACTACTATCCCTATGCCGACAGCTATCTGTACTCGACGGCAACGGAGGGGCTTTTCCGCACCCGTCTTGATGACCGCAGTGAGCGGAGCCTGGTATTGCCGGCTTCCGAAGGAGAGATTGCCCAGGTAGAGATGTCGGGCGAACGCGCTCTGATTATTACCCGCGATGGTGCCTTCTTCCTGAACGACGGGCAGGATACGCATGCTATCGAGCCTGAGGGAGGCTGGGGCCTCTCGGGCTACGGTGTGCTGGTGCGGTAATCTGGCAGGAAAAGATATAAAACCGAGAGCGGGTCGCTTCTGTGAGGCGGCCCGCTTTTTTCTTTACAATGAATGTGAGTATTCCCGCCGTATCGTGCAGCACGCTGTTATAACCTTTGTCGCAAGACATCGGGAGAGCGGATAAGTAGCGATGGGGGAAAGGGGTGTGGCGATGAAAGGTGCAGCCTCTTCTCTTGCCGGTAGGGCGTTCGGTGAGCGGGTGGAAAAAGTATAGCCCCGTGGGGTCCGGGGCTATATGGAGTGTTCTTGGAATGTAGAAACTTACCTTTTCCTGGGCGAACGGCGGGACTTCCCGGGCCGGCTGTGCAGATGCTATCGTGTAGCGGTTGCCGGGGTGTCGTTCCCGTTTACCGGTAGGGCGAAGAGTCGTTATTTCAGTTCTGCGGCAATGGCGGCGGCGATGGCCTGCATCTCTTCGGGAGCCAGTGCCAGTTTGGGGTTGGAGATAATCATGTCGCTCTCTTTGTTGATGGGTATGAGGTGTATGTGGGTGTGCGGCACTTCGAGACCCATCACGGCTACGCCTACGCGTTGGCAGGGAATTGCCTTTTCGATGGCGTGGGCCACTTTCTTGGCAAAGAGTTGCAGCGAGACGTAGGCTTCGTCGTCCATGGCGAAGAGATAGTCGCCTTCGGCTTTGGGAATGACCAGCGTGTGGCCTTTGGCGAGGGGATTGATGTCGAGGAAGGCGAAGTTTCTTTCGTCTTCGGCTATTTTGTAGCAGGGTATCTCTCCGGCTACGATGCGGCTGAACAGGGTAGGCATATCACAATCGTTTTTTAATAAGAGGTACGGGGTGCTTTTCCATAAAAGCGGTCGCGCCTTAGATAGAAATGTTTACAATCTCGAAGGTCATCGTTCCCGAGGGCACCTTGATTTCGACGATGTCGCCGATTTGTTTGCCCAGCAGGCCTTGGGCGATAGGAGTACTCGATGCGATTTTTCCCTCTTTGAGGTTGGCTTCGCTTTCGGTGACGATGGTGTATTCCATGGTCATGTTGTTTTTGGTGTTCCGTATTTTTACGCGGTTCAGAATCTGTACCGTGTGGGTATTCAACTTCGAGTCGTCGATGATACGGGCGTTGGCCACTTTGTCTTTCAGCTGCGAAATTTTCATTTCGAGCAGGCCTTGTGCCTCCTTGGCAGCGTCGTATTCGGCGTTTTCCGACAGGTCGCCTTTATCGCGGGCTTCGGCGATTTGACGCGAGATTTCGGGACGTTTTACCGATTCGAGATAGTTAATCTCTTCCATCATTTTTTTATAACCTTCTTCGGTCATGTACACGATAGCCATAAGAAAATTCTCCTATACTTTGATTTTGGGCATTATTGTTGAGTTTGTATGCGACAGGGGATAACAAAAAAGAATCCCGGTTGTGTACAACCGGAACTCTCCGTTTTCCTATCAATATGTGGCGAAGATAAATCCTTTTTTTTGATATTCCAAATAAAAAGGATAAAATCGAACGCAATTATTTTTGTCTGAGCAACTTTTCTATGGCCTGCGGCAGGTCCGAAAGTTTCGCTACACGTTGTTGCAAGACGCTCTCGCGGTCGATGAGGAAGGCCGTGGGGAGCGACTGCACGTTGTAGGAGAGGGCGGCCCGGGAGCGGGTCGTGTCGGCATCGCGCACGCATATCCACGGCAGGTTGTCGGCCGATACCTGCCAGAGGTTTTCGTTGGGGTCTATGGACACCTGGTAGATTTCAAAACCCTGGCGGTGGTATTTCTTGTGGAGCTGGGCCAAGGCGCGGTTGTAGTCGGGCGAATATTTGCCTTGGTAGGCCGAGAAGTCGAGCAGCACGACTTTGCCTTTGAGGTCGCTCAGCCGGCGTATCTTCCCATACAGGTCGGGCAGGGCGATGTCGATGAGCGACACTTCGTTGGCGACGGGTATCTGCGGTTCTTTGTCGGCTTTCTGCCGGTCGTCGCGTTCGTTCTGTAAAATAGCCAGGGCGAGGCGGTAGAGGTGCCGGGTGCGCGGCGACTCGGGCATGAACGTGTTGTAGGCGTTGGCTACGGTCAATATGTAGCGGTAGTCTTCGCGCTTGGTGCGGTCGAAGATGTCGAGCCCGTTGACCTGCTGGAAGATGGCGAAATAGGCGGCCGGTGATGCCGGGGCGTCGGTGATGTAGGGAATGACGCTCTCCTTGTAGCGGCGCACCTCGTCTTGGAGGCCTTCGAGAATCCGTCGCTGTTGGTCGGTCGAGGTGATGCGTTGCCGCGATGCTTTCTCGATGGCACCTTTCAGCGCATTTCCGGCGGCGGCGATGTGGCGTATCTTCTCGCTCTCGTTCGAACCCGACACCCGATAGTCGGCAGCGATGGGCAGCCCGGGTATCTCTACGGTTATCGTCTCGGTCGAGTCGACCGCCAGGTGGATATAGGAGTTGTCGAGTCGCAGCCGGTAAAACTCGGGATAGGGAGTGCGGGGTGCGGCAAACGAGAATGTGCCGTCGGCAGAGAGCCGGGCCGAGTCGAGCAGTTCCGTGCCGGTAAGCTGCACGGCTTCGAAGTAGAGGGTCTTGCCCTCGCTGCCCGCAATGTGTCCCTTGATGTGAAATTCGTCGCGGTGGCAACTGCTGACCAGAAGGGCCGGCAGGAGTATGAGAAATAATTTCTTGATCATGGTTGAGGCGATTGTTTTTCAGCACAAAGGTATGCAATTTATGCCGAATATCCTACACGCGAGGCGCTTTCCTTCGGGGCGTGTCGCGGCAGAAATGACAGCCGAAACCGTCCGATATGGAGGTGCCGGGGGGGTATCGGGTGGCAAAATGTGATGCCAATCGGCTTGTTTTTAATGAGATTTTCATATCAATAACGCAATCGACCGATAAATTTTGCTTATCTTTGCCTGATTTTTAGAAGTTAGAAGAATTGTAAAATGAAAATTGTAAAGAAAACAATTGATTTGGGCGATGGAAGAACCATCACCATCGAAACCGGAAAGTTGGCCAAGCAGGCCGACGGCGCCGTAGAGGTGCGCATGGGCAACACCATGTTGCTGGCCACCGTCGTATCGGCCAAAGAGGCCGGCGAGGGCGTCGATTTCATGCCTTTGCAGGTAGAGTACAAAGAAAGATATTCGGCCATCGGCCGTTTCCCCGGCGGATTCACCCGTCGCGAAGGACGTGCTTCGGATTATGAAATCCTCACGGCCCGTCTCGTCGACCGTGCGTTGCGCCCCCTGTTCCCCGACAACTATCACGCCGATACGTTTGTCAATGTAATGCTTTTCTCTTCCGACGGAAAAGACATGCCCGATGCTTTGGCCGGACTGGCTGCTTCGGCTGCGCTTGCCGTTTCGGACATACCTTTCAACGGCCCCATCTCCGAAGTGCGGGTGGCCCGCATCGACGGACAGTTCAAGGTCAACCCCACGTTTGAGGAGCTCGAACGTGCCGACATGGATATCATGGTGGGTGCTACCTACGAAAATATTATGATGGTCGAGGGTGAGATGAACGAAGTCTCCGAAGCCGACCTGCTCGCCGCCATGAAATTTGCCCACGATGCCATCAAGGTACAGTGCAAGGCACAGATGGAGCTGGCCGAGGAGGTAGGTTCGACCGTAAAACGCGAATACTGCCACGAAGTCAACGACGAAGAGTTGCGTAAGGACGTGTGGGCCAAATGCTACGACGAGGCTTATGCCATTGCCCGTTCGGGAAACACCAACAAGCACGCCCGCGGCGAGGCTTTCGATGCCATCGTAGACAAATACCTGGCTGGCATGGAGCCCGAAGAGGCCGAAGCCAAGAAAGACCTGGTAAAACGCTACTATCACGACGTAGAGAAAGAGGCCATGCGCCGCTGTATTCTCGATGAAGGTAAGCGTCTCGACGGCCGTACCACGACGCAGATACGTCCCATCTGGTGCGAAGTCGACTATCTGCCCGGTCCTCACGGCTCGTCGATTTTCACCCGTGGAGAGACCCAGTCGCTCTCGACCGTAACCCTCGGTACCAAACTCGATGAGAAGATTGTCGACGACGTTCTCGACCAGAGCCGCGACCGTTTCCTCCTCCACTACAACTTTCCCCCCTTCTCGACCGGTGAGGCCAAAGCCAGCCGCGGCGTAGGCCGTCGCGAGATAGGCCACGGCAACCTGGCCAACCGCGCCCTCAAACGCATGATTCCCGATGACTATCCCTACGTCGTGCGCATCGTGTCGGATATTCTCGAATCGAACGGCTCGTCGTCGATGGCCACCGTATGTGCCGGAACCCTGGCCCTCATGGATGCCGGTGTGAAAATCAAGAAACCGGTGTCGGGTATCGCCATGGGATTGATTACCGACAAGGACAATGTGAAATATGCCGTTCTCTCCGATATCCTCGGCGACGAAGACCACCTCGGCGACATGGACTTCAAGGTGACGGGTACCCGCGACGGTATCACCGCCACGCAGATGGATATCAAGGTCGACGGACTCTCCTACGAGGTGCTGGCCGCCGCCCTCGAGCAGGCCCGCAAGGGACGTCTCTACATCCTCGACAAGCTCACCGAGTGCATCGCCGAGCCGCGCGCCGACTACAAGCCCTTCGTGCCGCGCATCGTCCAGATCACCATTCCGCAGGACATGATCGGCGCCGTGATCGGCCCGGGCGGCAAGGTCATCCAGGATATTCAGAAGACCACCAACACGACCATCACCATCACGGAGGTCGAGAACAAGGGTATCGTCGACATCTTCGGCGTCGACAAGGCCGCACTCGACGGTGCGTTGAGCCGCATCAAGGCCATCGTCGCCATCCCGGAGGTCGGGGAGACCTACCACGGCAAGATCCGCTCGATCGTCGCCTTCGGCGCCTTCGTGGAGATCATGCCCGGCAAGGACGCCCTGCTCCACATCTCGGAGATCGACTACAAGCGCTTCGAGACCATGGAGGAGACCGGCCTGAAGGAGGGTGACGAGATCGACGTCAAGCTCATCGGCGTCGACCCCAAGACCAACAAGCTCAAGCTGTCGCGCAAGGCGCTGCTGCCCAAACCCGAAGGCTACGTGGAGCGTGAACGCCGTCCGCGTCCCGAACGGGGCGAGCGCCGCGAACGCCGCGAGCGTCACGATCGCAAGGAGGAGTAAAACGGCTGTCTGTGTGCAATTTTCGGGCGGAAAAGGCTACGAAATTCCGCCCGGAATTTTGCACAATTAGCAAGAGTTTTCTATATTTGCGACGTTCCGGGCGGGGGGGGGTGCAGGCCCCGCGGAACCGAACGAACACGAGGCGTTTAGGAAACAAAGGCAAACAACAAATAAACACTTAAAAACAAACCTATGAAAAATTTCATGAAATTGAGCATGGTGCTCGTAGCTGCCGCCCTGGCATTCTCGAGTTGCAATTGCTTCAAGAAGATGGCCAAGGAGCGTGAGGATGTGAAGCTGAGCGTTACTCCCGAGATTCTGACGCTGAACAACGGCATCGTGGCCGCCGACATCAACGTCACCTTCCCCGTCGAGTACTTCAATGCAAAGGCCGTCATCAAGGTGACGCCCGTCATCGTATTCGAGGGCGGCGAGGTTGCCGGTACGACCAAATACTATCAGGGTTCCAAGGTGGATGACAACTATACGGTCGTTGACGCCAAGAACGGCGGCAACTTCACGCAGCACGTGGAGTTCCCCTACGATTCGCGCATGGACAAGAGCGAGCTGCAGCTGCGTGCCGAGATCAAGTGCCCGTCGGGCAAGTGCAAGGAGTTCACGCTCGTGAACCTCAACACGGGTGCCGTTCCGACCAAGGAGGAGGCTGCCGTGCTGGCCGGTGACGATGCCGAGGCAAAGGCCGCTCTCGCCCGCGAGTTCGGTCTGACGATCGCCTACGGCGTGAACACGCTCCAGAAGGACCTCAAGTACGGCGACCTGATGGAGGATATGCCCAACAACTACAAGAAGGTAACCACCGAGATCGACAAGACCGAGCTGCTCTACGCGATCAACTCGTCGCGCGTGACGAAGGCCAACGAGAAGAACGCCGACCTGGGCGCCTTCAAGCAGAACGTGGACGCCAACCTCTCGAACGAGCGCGCCACGCAGAACATCGCCGTGAAGGGCTACGCTTCGCCCGACGGTCCGGAGAAGTTCAACGACAAGCTCTCGAAGGCCCGCAGCGAGTCGAGCCAGAAGGTCGTAGCCAAGCTGCTCAAGGAGGCCGGTCTGGAGATCGACGCCGCAGCCTACGGTGAGGACTGGGAAGGCTTCAAGGAGCTGGTCGAGAAGTCCGACATCCAGAACAAGAACGTCATTCTCCAGGTGCTGAGCCGCTACAACTCGCCCGCCGAGCGTGAGAAGGAGATCAAGAACATGGCTTCGGTATTCGAGGAGCTGAAGAAGGATATCCTGCCCGCCCTGCGCCGCGCCCAGATCATCAACACGACCGACATCCAGGGCAAGACCGACGAGGAGATCATGGCCGCCTACCGCAACGGCGGTGAGCTGACCGTCGAGGAGTACCTCTATGCCGCCGAGACGCTGGCTGACGGCGCCGAGGAGCAGGTTGGTATCCTGACCGCCGCCTCGAAGCACTACAACGACGCCCGCGTATGGAACAACCTCGGCGTTGCCCAGACGAAGGTCGGTGACAAGGCCGCCGCACTCAAGTCGTTCGAGATGGCTGCCAAGAGCGATTCGTCGAAGGAGCTCAACAAGAACCTGATTCTTGCCAACCTCGCCAACGGCAACACCGCCGAGGCCAAGAAGTATGCCCAGGTAGCCGACGCCGAGGCCAAGGCCGCCATGGCTGCCGCCGAAGGCAACTACAAGGCCGCCGCAAACGGTCTGGAGGGCTACAACGCCGCCATCGTCGACGTGATGAACAACGACCTGGCTGCCGCCAAGAAGGCCATTGCCAAGGACAACTCGGCCGAGGCCGACTACCTGCGCGCCGTGATCGCCGCCAAGGAGGGTGACCTGAAGACCGCCGACGCCCAGCTCAAGAGCGCCGTGTCGAAGAATCCCGCACTGGCCGAGAAGGCTGCCAAGGACGTCAACCTGAAGGCGCTGGCAAAGTAATTCGCCCTGCGGAGAGAAAAAAGGCCTGACCCTGCCGGTCAGGTCTTTTTTTGTCCGTGAAGGGCAAAAAAAGCCGAAGCGGCATGCAAAAACGAATATTTTTCCTACTTTTGTAAAAACAGCCGTTTGAAGTTATGGAATACGCCAATCATCTGAACGAGTACGCTCCGGCTTGGAGCGAAGAGCGCGTCGACGAGGAGGTCGCACGCATCCGCCGGGTTGCCCAGGAGCGCAACCACAACAACGAGGTCTACAAATTCTGCTATGCGGCCATTGACCTAACGACCCTGTCGTGCAACGACTCGATCACCTCCGTCACGGAGTTCGCCCGCAAGGCAGCCGAATTCTACGAGAAATACCCGCAGATTCCCAACGTGGCGTCGATCTGCGTCTACCCCGCCTTCGTCGAGACCGTAGGGCTGGCCGTCGACGGCACGCCCATGCGCATCACGTCGGTGGCCGGAGGATTTCCCGCCTCGCAGACCTACCTCGAAGTGAAGGCGCTCGAGGTGGCCATGGCCGTGGAGAACGGAGCCGACGAGGTGGACATCGTCCTCAACGTGGGCCGCATGCTCACGGGCGAGTACGACGAGGCGGCCAACGAGGTCGAGGTGATCCGCACGGAGATGGACGAGGACGTGGTGCTGAAGGTCATCATCGAGTCGGGCGCCCTGAAGACTCCGGAGCTGATCCGCAAGGCCTCGCTGCTCTCGATGCTCGCCGGTGCCGACTTCGTGAAGACCTCGACGGGCAAGATCGACGTCGCCGCCACGCCCGAAGCGGCCGTGGTAATGTGCCAGGCTATCCGCGACTACTACGAGAAGACGGGCCGCAAGGTGGGATTCAAGGCCGCAGGCGGTGTCCGCACGGCCGAGGAGGCGGCGCTCTACTACACGATCGTCGAGGAGATTCTCGGCAAGGAGTGGCTCACGACGGACCTCTTCCGCATCGGCGCCTCGTCGGCGGCAAACAACATCCTCTCGACCATCGAAGGCCATCCGGTCAAGTACTATTGATCCCCGTCAGACGGGGCAACAACCGTCAACCGGAAGCTCCCGGGCAGTCGAAAGGCAAAACGAAGCGCCCTCCTCGCGGAGGGCGCTTTTTCGTGCGGAACAGCCAGGCTGAAACGGCCACAAAACCGTACTTGCGGGGACTACTCCTTTACCCGAAGCGAGTCGGCCGCAGGCACGCCCTCTCCGGCCAAACCGGCCGGTTCGACGGAGAGGCTCTCCGCGGGCTGCACCGGAGCAGCACCTGACTGCCGGTCCGGACCCGGACCGGCGTTTTCCGACGCGGCAACCGGAGCGGCGACCGGCGCAACAACGGCCGCAGCCGGACCGAAGTCCGCCCCGTCCCGGATCATCGAACGGTAGTTGTCGTGATGGAGCACCGTCAGCACCAGCAGGGCGAGGATCGCCGCAGCCACAAGCATGCCGAAAATCTTTTTAATCATTGTCTGAAGTGTCTGAAGAGTCTGAAGCGTTCAAGAGTTCGATGGCCCGCATCACCACGTTGTCCACCGGATAGATATTGGCATAGAAACCGTCGTCCTCGAGCACCGTGTTGCGGCCGATGTAGGCGCGCAGCTGCGCCTCGATGAGCTTGCGCGAGCGGGCGATGTCGCCGTAGCGCGGCGCCACCCCCTTGCGGGCGGCGTAGCGCACGAAATCATCGACGAGCGTGCGGTCGCTGTCGAGCAGCCGCTGCAGGTCGTCGATCGTCCGTACGGCATTCAGCGCATCGCGGTGCGCATCGGCATACTCGATCGTATAGCGGTAGAGGATGTTGCGGCCCGCCACCTCGACAAAATACTTCGTCACGTCGGTCGTGTCGACCGGGACGAAGAGGTCGGGCATGATGCCGCCCCCGCCGTAGACCACCTTGCCGCCGGGCGTCACGCGCTTGAGCGAATCGGCGAAATGGATGCTGTCGGCCGTGAACCACTCGTTGTTCTCGTAGCGGTGCCAGAGGTCCTCCTCGTAGCTCTCCTCGTCACCGATCGTGTAGGGTTTCTGGATCGAACGGCCCGTGGGGGTATAGTAGCGCGCCGTCGTCAGCCGCAGGGCCGACCCGTCGCTGTAGGGGATCTGACGCTGCACGAGCCCCTTGCCGAAGGAGCGGCGGCCGACGATCGTGCCGCGGTCGTTGTCCTGCAGGGCGCCGGCCAGAATCTCGCTCGACGAGGCGCTGCCCTCGTCGATGAGCACCGCCACGTCCATCTCCTGCGCCGTGCCGCGGCCGTCGGCGTATTCGCGCACCTGCTTGTGGTGGCGGTCCTCGGTGTAGACGATCAGCTGCCCCTCATGCAGGAACTCGTTGGCCACGAGGATCGCCTGGTCGAGGTAGCCGCCCGAGTTGCCGCGCAGGTCGAAGATCAGCCGGTCGACCCCCTCGGCCCGCAGCTTCGCCAGGGCCTGCAACAGCTCCTGGTGGGTCGTCCGCGCGAACTGTCCCAGCTTGATGTAGCCCGTCGTGCCGCTGATGCGGAAGGCCGACTCGATGCTGCGGATCGGAATGACGCCGCGCACGACCTCCACCTCGACCAGATCGGGGATGTGCTGCCGCCCGAGGCCCAGCCGCACGGTCGATCCGCGCGGTCCGCGCAGCCGCTTGACAATCTCGTTCTGCGGAATGCGGCGGCCCGCCACGAGCGAGTCGTCGATCTCGATGATGCGGTCCCCGGCCTTGATGCCGGCCTTGTCGCTCGGCCCCTGCGGGATGACGTTGAGCACGATGACCGTATCGGTGGCCATGTTGAAGACCACGCCGATGCCGTCGAACTCCCCTTCGAGGGGTTCGTTCAGCGCCTGCATCTCCGAGGCGGGGATATAGACCGAATGGGGGTCAAGCTCCTTGACCAGCAGCGGAATGACATGCTCGGCGAGCGAGTCCATCGACACGGAGTCGACGTACTGGTTCTCGATGAGCGAAAGCGTATAGGTCAGTTTGTTCGTCGGCAGCGTCAGACGGCTGATCATGCTCTTGAGCTGCGATGTCGTGCTGTTGCGGCCCAGATACTGTCCCAGCAGCAGGCCGGCGACTACGCCAGCGGCCAGCAGCAGGGGAAAAAGTACCGTGTGTTTGGAATTTCTGTACATCACTTGTTCTTGAAGGTATACGAAAGCCCGACGCTGAGCAGCGTGCGGGTCTGCACGTCGACGTTCTGCGCCCGGTTGTAGTAGAGCTCGAAACTCAACGTCGTCGAGATGTATTTTGTTGCCTTGATGTCGATCGTATTCGACCAGCGGACCGTCGGGTGCACCGGAAGATTCGGCTTCGGAGGCCGCACCGTCCCCGAGTCGGCCGTCCAGTTGTTGTAGGCGTCGAGCTGCTTCTTGTACTCCGAGTAGTCGCTGACCTTGTTCTTGAGCCCGATGTTCGTGATCCAGCCGAGGAACGAGTAGAGGCTCGTGCGGTAGCGCAGGAACCCGTTCTTGCCGAACGAGCGGTCGAAGTCGACCTGTATGGACGAGCCGCCCTCGTATTTCGAGGTCTCATTCTCCGACGCCAGGCCGTAGGCCTGCCAGCCGGGTTTGCTGTCCCAGACATTCTCGCGCACGAGGCGGTCCTCGACGAAGACGGCGCTCAGGGCGATCGGCGAGAGGTTGACCGACAGCGGCAGCTTCTCCCTGGGGCACTTGTAGGTGATACCGAACGACGCATCGAGATAACCCGGCGCCATGAACGAACTCTTGCGGTCGGTCTCGGTCTGCTGCGTGCGCGAGATGTAGCCATTGACGAACTGGCTGCGGAAGTTGATGATCGAACCGTAGGACCAGTTCTTCGACATCTTGAACGACGGGGCCACCGAAATGACGAATTCGTCCTGGTTCTTGAACCACACGCCGTTGCTCTCGGTGTGTGTCTTGCCCTCGTCGTCGGTCGTCGTGGTCTCGACCTTCATGCGGTTGTAGCCGAACGAGGCGCTGACCTTGGTCTCGACCGAAAAGAGGTTCTTCGTGAAGACGTGCCGCAGGTTGAAGGTCGCCATCAGCGCAATAGCATTGTCACCGCCCGAAACCTTGATCCACGGATCGTTGTGCGAAGAGAGCGAACCCTGGAGCCCGCCGCCGATCTCGAGGTAGTTGCGCTCGCGGCGGATGGCGGCCCGCTCGGCCCGGTAGCGTGCCAGGCTGAAGTAGTCGACATCGACCGGCGTGGATTTCATCCGGTCGCGGAAGTGGATGCTCTCCTGCGGCGCCTCGACCTCGTCGATGGAGATCTGCGCGGCGGCGGGCAGCGCGGCCGCCAGGGCGGAGATCAGGACGAGGAGCGCATAAAATCGTTTCATTGCGAAGAGTTTACGATTGACGATGAATCACGGCAGCCACAAATTTATGAATTTATTTACAAAATCGTTAACTTTGTCCGAAGATAAATCCGCTTTCACCCCTATGAAGTATTTCGGAGCACACGTCAGCGCCGCGGGCGGCACGGAGAACGCCCCCGCCAACGCACACAAAATCGGAGCCACGGCCTTCGCGCTCTTCACGAAGAACCAGCGGCAGTGGGTCGCCAAACCCCTCACGGCCGCCGAGATCGATGCCTTCCGCCGCGCCTGCGACGAGTACGGCTACACGCCGGCGCAAATCCTGCCGCACGACTCGTACCTGATCAACCTCGGGCACCCCGACGCCGAGGGGCTGGCCAAGTCGCGCGAGGCCTTCATCGAGGAGATGAAACGCTGCGAGCAGCTGGGGCTCGACCGGCTGAACTTCCACCCCGGGAGCCACCTGAAGCAGATCACCGAGGAGGAGAGCCTCGACCGCATCGCCGCGTCGATCAACCTCGCGCTCGAAGCCACGCACGGCGTGACGGCCGTCATCGAGAACACCGCGGGGCAGGGCTCGAATCTCGGCTTCCGCTTCGAGCACCTCGCCTACCTGATCGACCGCGTCGAGGACAAGTCGCGCGTGGGGGTCTGCATCGACACCTGCCACGCCTTTGCCGCGGGCTACGACCTGCGCACGGCTGAGGCGTGCGAGAAGACCTTCGCCGAGCTGGAGCGCGTCGTGGGCTTCCGCTACCTGAAGGGCATGCACCTGAACGATGCGCTGAAGATTCTCGGCAGCCGCGTCGACCGCCACACGCCGCTGGGCGACGGGATGATCGGTCTGGAGTGTTTCCGCTATATCGCGCGCGATGCGCGCTTCGACGGCATTCCGCTGATTCTCGAAACGCCCGACGAGAGCCGCTGGGCCGAGGAGATCGCCCGCCTGAAGGCCTTTGCCGGGGAGGCGTAGGCCCGTCCGGGATCGGCAGAAAAACAAAAAAACCGTCGGAGTCGCTCCGACGGTTTTTTTGCGGACAGATGTTCTGCACGGACATCCGCACCGGCCCGTTACAGCCGGTCGAGGCATTCGCGGATGAGCGCCGCGCTTTCGCGCACCTCCTCTTCGGAGATGGTCAGCGGCGGCGAGATGCGGAAGGCCGTGTCGCAGTAGAGGAACCAGTCGCTCAGGATGCCCGCCTGCTTGAAGAGCTCCATGATCCGGTAGAGCTTCGCCGAGTCGCCCAGTTCGACGGCCAGCAGCAGTCCCGAACGGCGGATCTCCCGCACGGCGGGATGGTCCGCGAGCAGCTCCTCGTAGAGGGCGCCCTTCGCCTCGACGGTCTCGACGACGCGGTTTTCGAGCAGGTAGTTCAGCGCCGCAAGCCCCGCGGCGCAGCAGACCGGATGGCCGCCGAAGGTGGTGATGTGGCCCAGCGCCGGATCGTGCTGCAGCGTATCCATGATCTCGTGCCGCGAGACAAAGGCCCCGAGGGGCATGCCCCCGCCGAAGGCCTTGGCCAGGCAGACGATGTCGGGCGTGACGCCGTAGCGCAGCGAGGCGAACATCGCGCCGGTGCGTCCCAGGCCGGTCTGTATCTCGTCGAAGATGAGCAGCGCGCCCACCTCGTCGCAGCGGCGCCGCAGCGCCTCGAGATAACCCGGCTTCGGCAGCCGCACGCCCGCCTCGCCCTGCACGGGCTCGGCCAGCACGCAGGCCGTGCGGCGGGTGATGCGCTGCAGGGCCCCGAAGTCGTTGAACTCGATGGCCTGCACGTCGGGCAGCAGCGGGCGGAAGGGCTCCTTCCACTCCTCGCCCTCGGGCGCCCCCATCATGCTCATCGCGCCGTGCGTCGAACCGTGGTAGGCCCGCCGCATGGAGATCATCTCGGTGCGTCCCGTGAAGCGTTTGGCCAGCTTCAACGCCCCCTCGACCGCCTCGGCGCCCGAGTTGACGAAGTAGACGCTTTCGAGCGCCCCGGGCAGCAGCGACGCGATGCGCGCGGCATACTCCACCTGCGGCGACTCGACCAGCTCGCCGTAGACCATCACGTGCATGTAGCGGGCGGCCTGCTCCTGCACGGCGCGCACGACGGCCGGGTTCGCATGGCCGACGTTGCTCACCGAGACGCCGGCCACCAGGTCGTAATAGCGTTTGCCCTCGGGCGTATAGAAGAACGAGCCCTCGGCGCGCGCCACCTCGACGAGTATCGGCGAGGGCGACGTTTGGGCCACATGGCTGAGAAACTGTTTGCGCAGAATCGTATTCATATCGGTTGATTATTTCTCCGGAAATCGTTTTTCGAGGATCGCCACCGCGTCGCGCACGCTGGTCGTCATCCAGCGGTAGAGCACCTCGGCCTGCGCGGCGTCGTCCATCCGCCAGCCGGGAACGGTCAGCCGCACCCGCTCGGAGAGCATGTAGATGAGGATCGCGGCCGAAGCCGAGACATTGAGGCTCTCGACCATGCCGCACATCGGGATGCGCAGGAACTCGTCGGCCGCGGCGATCACCTCGTCCGAAATACCCGCGTGCTCCGTGCCGAAGACCAGGGCGAAGGGGCCCGCCGCCACGTCGAACGTCTCGGGCGTATGGTCCCCGCGGTGGGGCGTCGTCGCCACGATGCGGTACCCTTCGGCCTTCAGCGCCGCCAGGGCATCGGCCGTCGAGGGGTGTCGCACGACATCGACCCACTGCTCCGTGCCGCGCGCGATGGCCGTGTTGGGCTCGAAGCGGCACAGCGTCTCGACGGTGTGCAGGCGCTGCACGCCGAAGGCCTCGCAGTGGCGGATCAGCGCCGCGGCGTTCTGCCCGTGGTACATGTTCTCGGCCAGCACGGTCAGATAGCGCGTGCGGCCAGCCACCGTGCGGCGGAAGAGCGCGTAACGCGCTTCGGTCATGAACTCCCGAAGGCAGGCGATGCGCGCGGCATACCATGCCGGCTCCCTATTTGCGGTACTTGTCATCTTCGTCGAGGATTTTCAGGTAACTCTCGTAGCGGGCAGGCGAGATGTCGCCGCGCCGCACCGCCTCGATGACGGCGCAGCCCGGTTCGTGCGTGTGCGTGCAGTTGTAGAAGCGGCACCCGGGCGCCGTGCGCATCATCTCGGGGAAGTAGTGCCACAGTTCGGCATCGTCGATGTCGATCAGCCCGAAGCCCTTGATGCCGGGCGTGTCGATTACTGCCCCGCCTCCGGCCAGCGGATACATCGTCGAGAAGGTCGTCGTGTGGCGCCCCTTGTGGTGGCTCTCGGAGATTTCGCCCGTGCGGATGTCGAGCGTCGGGTCGATCGTCCGGATGAGCGTCGACTTGCCGACGCCCGAGTTGCCCGAGACGAGCGTGCGGCACCCCGCCAGCAGCTCCCGGACGCGCTCCACCCCCGTGCCGTCGGTCGCCGAGACCTCCAGCACTTCGTACCCCGCCCCTTCGTAGACGGCACGGAACGCCGCGACGGCCTCCGCGTCCTGCAGGTCGATCTTCGAGAGCAGGATCACGACCGGGATCTTGTAGGCCTCGCACGTCACGAGGAAGCGGTCGACGAACTCGGGCGGCGTCTCGGGCTGGCGCAGCGTCACCATGAGCAGCGCGCGGTCGATGTTCGCCGCGATGATGTGCGACTCCTTCGAGAGGTTCGACGCCCGGCGGATGACGTAGTTGCGCCGCGGCACGATGTCCACGATGACGAGGTCGCCGTTCTCATCCTCCTCGCAGCGCACCTCGTCGCCCACGACCACCGGATTGGTCGACCGCACCCCCTTCAGGCGCAGGCGGCCCCGGATGCGGCAGCGCACCGGTTCGCCGTCGCGCAGGACGTCGTACCAGCTGCCGGTCGCACGGACCACCGTTCCCGTAAAATTCCGCTCCATCGCTCAACTGTTTTTCGCAACCGGCGCCGCTGCGTCCGGTTCCTGTTTCGCGTCCGATCCGGCGGAGTCCGTCCCCGGCACCAGCTCCTCGAGGCGCGGCAGCTCGGGCAGCGAGACCTCCGTCCCGGCCTGCCGGAGGCGGGGCAGCAGCCACTGCGAAATCCGCAGCACGGGCCCGTAGCTCTTCGAGCGGTCGATCGTCCGGCGACCGACAAGCGAATAGTCGGCATTCAGGGTATCGAACACCGAGAAGAGCACGCTCAACACCAGCAGGTACTTGGCGACCGAGACAACGATGCCCAGCACGACGTCCGGGACGCCGAACCCGGCGAAATGGAAGAGCTTGCGCAGCAGCCGCCCGAGCAGCGCGACGGCGAGGATCACGACGACGAGCACCGTAACGAAGCCGCCCGCGGCGGCAAAGCGCTCCTCGAGGTGCAGCAGCGCGCCAACCTCGGCGCCGTAGCGGGCCGCGAGCCAGATGCCGAGCACGATGCCCGCCAGCGAGCAGACCTGGAGGATAACTCCCCGCCGGAAGCCGCACCACACGGCGACGAGGAGTACCAGGCAGACTATCAGATCGATCGTATTCAAAAGCCTATCGTTTCAGTTTGTCCGGTAAAGATACGAAAATTTACCGAAAAGCGACAAGGTCCCACCCGCGGCATCCCGACCGGAGCAACGCGCCCCGGTCCGGCAGCCGCCGCATACCTTAATATATAAGGAGGACGGTATCCTCAACGGATCACGTCGCGCAAGGTGACGTTCAGGGCATTGCAGATCGCGCAAAGCGTCTTCAGCGTCAGATTCGTCCGCCCGGCCTCGATGCGGCTCAGGTTCGACCGCTCCATGTCGCAACGGTAGGCAAGTTCCTGTACAGTCAATTTGTTTTCCAGCCGTAATTCTTTGATACGCCGCGAGATATACGCGACCTCCTCACGATAATCCATTCCCATTTCAAAAAAATTGCCGAAAAAGTTTGTTACGCAAATTTTTATATATATCTTTGCAATGCGCGTATCATATATGATACCAACAAATAACTGACAAGGCGCTAACACATTGATAATAACTGCATACAAACACTTCTATCATCCAAATTATTTATCTATGAAACACAACTTATTAAGGAATTTCCTGGCATTGGTTCTTTCGGGAATCATGCTTGCCGGTGTCGGTTGTAAGAATTACGACGACGACATCGACAAAATCAACAACCGCCTCGACGAGCTGTACGTGACGGTTGCCGACCTTGACGAGCAGATCGAGAGCGTCCGGAACGCGATTCCGAGCCTCGATGCCCTGAACGAGGAGGTAGCCGCCCTGCGCAGCGAACTCGATGGCGTGAAGACCGACGTCGCCTCGATCGATCAGAAGCTGGAGGCCATCGGCGACGTGCAGGCCAAGCTCAACGAGCTGTCGCAGGAGCTGAAGGACTACGTCAACGGCGCAATCCAGTCGTCGGAGGAGACGCTCCGCAACGAACTGGCCACGAAGGGTGCCGTCAGCGAGCTGGAGGCGCTCATCAAGGGCATTCAGGAGGACTACAAGGCCGAGCTTGAGGAGATCAACAACAAGCTCACGGCACTCGAGGGTACGGTCGGCGAGCTGCCCGCCGTGGATTTCTCGGGCGACATTCAGGAGCTGAAAAAGCGTCTCGCCGCACTCGAGGGCTCGGCTGCCGATGTCGAGGCGCTGGTCGAGCGCGTCGAGGCCCTGGAGCGTATCAAGGTTCTGACCGAGAGCGATGTCAACGACCTGATCGACACGCAGATCAATGAGCTGCTCGAGAGCAAGCCCTGGCTGGGTGACAGCCTGAACGAGGCCATCGCTACCTACCTGCAGAACAACGAGTACATCACCAACGCCGCACTGAACGACTATGCCACCTACAACGAGACGCTGGCCAAACTTATTGCCGAGATGAAGACCGGGCAGGGTAAGTATGTCGAGGAACTGATCGCCTTTATCCAGGCCAACCAGACGCAGATTGACGCCAACGAGCTGCAGATTCTGGTAGACGGCAACCAGAAAAAGATGAGCGAACTCATGAACGAGTTCAGCGAGCGCCTGTTTGCGCTGGAGAACCGCATCCAGTCGCTGGTTTATGTTCCCTCGTCGCTGAGCGAGACCTCGAACCTCATCCCCGTAACGCCCGCGCCCTACATCGACTTCGGTAAGGACGACAAGGAATACCTCGGCAACCAGACGCTCGAGATGACCTTCCGCGTATCGCCCGCTTCGCTGGTAGAAAAGATGACGACGGAGACCGTTTCGATCATCACGCGCAAGGTTTCGATGAGCAGCACGAACGGCCCCGCCTTCACGGTGGAGAGCGTCACCGCAAGCGAGGAGAACGAGGGTGAGTTCACCGTCAAGGCCACGACCGCCTACAAGTTCGGTTCAGACAACGACGAGACGCTTGCCATCGCGCTGAACATCAAGATCGCAGGTGTCACGACCGGCTCGGAGGATGAGCAGACCACGCACACGGGCATCGACTACACCACGTCGTTCCTCGGCCTGTACCCCGCAGGATCGGCTGCACGCATCAACGACAACCTGCGGATCGTCAAGATCGATGACGAAGGAAAACTCGTTGCCAGCCTGTCGAATGGCCTGTACAGCAGCAGCCTCAAGTACAACGACTACTCGGTAGTCAACTTCCTCGAGGGCTTCGATGTCTACTACTACGACGGCAAGAAGTACATGCCGCTGTCGGAGATGTGGGACGGCGTGCTGGTGAGCAGCCGCAGCGCATTCGACGACAAAAAGAACACGATCAACTCGGATAACGAAAAGAGTTACAAGGTAACCGCCGAGTCGGTGCAGATCGACGAAGCGAACCTGCCGACTCCCGACACCGACCTGATCGGTGACGTGATTACATCGAGCAAGGTAACCTTCACGGTAGCTCTCGACAAAAAGTCCCTGGAGATTGGCGAGGCCCAGCACAAGGTAACGGTCGTATCCAACGGCGTGGAGACCAGTGTTCCGCAAACCACAATCGCATGGAACCACACGAAGGCATCCAGCAAGGTCTATGAGGGTAAAGCCGTAGATCTGGAGCCGAATGTTTCGGTTGACCACTACAAAGAGATGAAGACGTGGGATGATCTGGAAAACCACAACTACTATTTGGCCAATAACATCGAGGTTTTCAATAGTTTCATGACAGAAAACAAATGGATTGTCTACGTCGCCGACAAAAACACGAATAACATCGTTGCCAATGCATATGTTGTACTGAATCTGACCTCGACCCCGACGGCCGAAAACGACGTACAGCGTATCACACCGACGTTCTACGGCATGACCTTCGCCGAGGGCGGAGAGTACATTGCATACGCCAAGTTTGTACACAGCGACAAGACCACGACGACGATCACGATCCCCGTAACGGCGTCCGGTGCTCCGGAGATCAGCTACGAAATCAGCAAGGAGGTGATGTATGTCGGCACGTCGACCTACACCGTAGTCGAGGGCTTCGCCGAGAAACTTTGGAAAGACACTTACAAGGAGGCATTCGGCAGCAAGGAAGCCTTCCTCGGAGTCGTAGCAGCCATGACGGCCACAACGGGCGAAGACGAGGCCACGCTCTCCGTAGCAGGCAATGACATCACCGTCACCTTCCCCGCGGAGTACGAGTTCAAGACCTACTCTTCGACCCTGACGCTCGCTGACAAGAGCGGTCTGGAGATCGTCATCCCGGCCGAAATCGAGCTGAACGAGGCTCACGCCATGCTGACGCCCAACCCGCTCTTCGTAACGAACGGCCGCGTCAACGCCATTGCCGAGTTCAACGCAGACGGTTCGCGCTACGACGTGGTCGCACAGCCGCTGGGCAACGCCTACACCTATCAGGTTGGCGAGGGTGAGCAGGCTCTCCCGGGTGTGAAGGTTGTCTACGAGATCAACAAGGAGCTGCAGGGCGACAAGCTCGACGAGATGACGGAGAAGGGTCAGATCGTTCCGCAGATCGACGCCGACAACAAGCTGATCTGGAACGACTGGGGCGCTCTGGAACTCAAGGTAGACGCCTACCTCGTGTTCACGAACAGCAATGAGGAGGTCAAGGGTTCGCGCGTAACCTTCACCGTAGCCATCGACAGCCCGTATGCCGACGACAAGATCACGGTGGCAACCAAGGGCAACGAGTTCGAACTTTCGCAGGACGCATCGTTCAAGGTAGCCCAGCTGCTGACGCTCAACTCGACCTACCAGAGCGGCGATCCCGCAGCGAACACCAACGTCTTCGACGCCTCGACGGAGGACGGTCTGCACGCAAACCTCGCCAAGGCCCTGGGCGGTGAGGTGAAGTACGAGACGACGTTCAGCAACGTGAACTTCGCATTCGACGAAGAGACCGGCGTCATCACCTACACGGGCGAAGACAGCAGCCTGAAGCCCGTATCGCAGACGATCGAGGTCAAGGTGACCTACACCAACAACTTCGGTGTCGAGTTCGCACCCGTCACGGTTCAGATCAAGACCAAATAGACGGCAACATCCCGCAGGGAAGGTGGGAATAGGCTAACATCTGAATGACACCCTGCGTGCCGGGGAGGAGATCGGAAACGGTCTCCTCCCTTTTTGTGTTCAGACGGGGAGATGGCGGCACAAAAATTTTGTGTTCCGCACGCTTTGCGCTATCTTTGCCCCTGGTGCTACATATCCATCCGCCCTGCCATGAAACGATACATGCTGCTTCTGCTGCTCGCGGCCGCAAGCTCGATGGCCGCCGCGCGCGAGGTCATCCCCCTGAACGAGGGGTGGCGGTTCTTCTTCAAATCGGAAAACACCAGCGACAACGCCCGCCACGTCACCCTGCCCCACACCTGGGACACCGACCCGCTCGCCGAAGGATCGCTGCTCGAAACCACGGGAAACTACCAGAACGACATCTACATCCCGGTGGAATGGGCCTCGCGCCGCCTCTTCGTGCGCTTCTACGGCGTGCAGACGGTCGCCGACCTGTTCGTCAACGGCTCACACGCCGGGACGCACTGCGGCGCCGGCACGGCCTTCGTGTTCGAGATCACGGACAAGGTGCGCTTCGGCACCGACAACGCCCTGCGCATGGTCGTGAGCAACAGCTACCGCAACGACGTGCTGCCCACGTCGACGGACATGAACCTCTACGGCGGCATCTTCCGCCCGGCGGAGCTCATCGTCACCGACCGCACGGCCGTCTCGCCCCTCTATTTCGGATCGGAAGGGGTGCTCGTACACCCCACCGTCGTGAACGGCGACCGCGCCGAGGGGCAGGTGGAGGTGCACCTCACCTCGAAGGGCGAGAGCAGCTGCACGCTGACGCTCGGCATCACGGCCCCCGACGGGGAGTCCGTCTTCTCGAAACGGCAGCGCGTGCGGCTCGACGGCAAGCCCCTCTTCGTCCCCTTTGCCATCGAGCACCCGGCGCTGTGGAGCCCCGATTCGCCGTCGCTCTACACCGTGTCGGTCTCGCTCGGCGAGGAGCAGACGACCGACAGCGTCGCCGTCCGCACGGGATTCCGCTCGATCGCCGTCACCCCCGGCGGGGGCCTCGCGATCAACGGCGTGCGCACGCCCGTGCACGGCGTCGACCTCTACCACGACAACACCGTTGCGGGCGGACTGTTCACGCGGCAGGACTACGACGCCGACCTGGCCCGCCTGCTCGACCTCGGGGCCAACGCCCTGCGGTCGGCCGTCATGCCCCACGCCGGGTATCTGTACGACCGCTGCGACGAGCTCGGCCTGCTCGTATGGATCGACCTGCCGCTGCACCGCGCCCCCTTCCTCGGAGATGTGGCCTACTACGCCACGCCGCAGTTCGAGCAGAACGGACTGCAGCAGCTGCAGGAGATCATCGCGCAGCACATGAACCACCCCTCGGTGGTGATGTGGGGGCTCTTCTCGAGGCTCTGGAACCGCGGCGACAGCGCCGTACCCTACGTGCGGAGGCTCCACGACACGGCCCGCGCGATGGACCCCTCGCGGCCGACGGTGGCGTGCAGCGACCAGGACGGCGAGATCAACTTCATCACCGACCTGATCGTCTGGCGGCAGACCGTAGGCTGGGAGCGCGGCTCGACCGACGACGTGAAGGTCTGGCGCGACCTGCTGCAGAAGAACTGGTCGCACCTGCGCTCGGGCGTCGCCTACGGCGGCAGCGGGTTCATCGGCCACAGAAGCTACACGGCCCACGCGGCGCCGCGCGAGAACTGGATGCCCGAGGAGAACCAGACGCGCTTCCACGAGGAGTATGCCCGCAACCTGCAGAACGATTCGCTCTTCTGGGGCACGTGGATCGCCACGCTGTTCGATTACGGCTCGGCGCGCCGCCCCTACGGCATCAACGGCGAGGGGCTCGTGACCATCGACCGCCGCACGTGCAAGGATGCCTACTACCTCTACCGGGCGATGTGGAACAGACGGGAGCCGACGCTCCACCTGGTCGACAAGCGGCGGCGTCTGCGCGACCAGACGCGGCAGGCCTTCCGCGTCTATTCGTCCGCGGGGCTGCCCACGCTCGTCGTCGGGCGGGATACGGTCGCCATGACGGAGTATGCGCCGTGCCAGTACCGCTCGGACAGCGTTTCGGTCACAGGGAGCGTTCCGGTGCGGGTATATGCCGGCGGGCTTGCGGACAGCGTCACGCTCCGTATCGGCAACGTTCTAAAACCGCGATGGATGCAGGCCCCTCTGCAAATAAAAGGTCTGCAAAAGACAAATTAGGCTGAAAGGGCAGGCGGTCGGAAAAGACCTGCACGTAGGGCTCGGCGACGAACGCCGGGCCCTCCCTGCGTTTGGGCCGCAGGTCGCGGTCGCCGGGCGCCGCCTCGATGTAGCGCTCCGATACGGCAGGCATCGCGATGCCCGCCAGCGAGCACAGCAGCTCGGTGAGCTGCAGGTCGTAGTCGCAGAGAAACTCCCACCGCCCGCGGTAGAAGGGCTCGAACCGCCCGGCATAGAAATCGAAGTAGGGCGACCCCCTGTAGGAGGACACAAGGGCGCCCCAGTGCTGGTGCTGCCAGCGCTTCGAGTAGTCGAGGCGCATGTCGCGCATCGGCTGGCGGGGCCGGTCGGCATGGCGCACCTGCACGGTGAGCTCCATGACGCCGTCGGTGGCCAGTATCCGCGCGCGGTTGCGCTCCGAGCGCTTGATGAAGTGCTCGCCGAGGTCGATCAGGCAGTCGCCGCGGAGCAGTTCCGCGAAGTAGGCGACCGAGGGGAGGTAGGCGGCGGGAAGGATTGTCATGGCCGGCGCGGATCAGACTTCGGGATCGACCCAGTCGCCGTGGGCGCGGATCAGTTCGACGAGGCGGTCGAGCGCCTCCTCCTGCGGAATGTTGCGCGCGACGACCTCGCGTCCCCTGTAGAGGGTGATGCGGCCCGGGCCCGCCCCCACGTAGCCGTAGTCGGCATCGGCCATCTCGCCCGGACCGTTGACGATGCAGCCCATGACGCCGATCTTCAGGTTCTTCAGGTGCGACGTGCGGGACTTGATCGCCGCCAAGGTCCGCTCGATGTCGTAGAGTGTGCGGCCGCACGACGGGCAGGCGATGTATTCGGTGTGCGAGAAGCGCACGCGCGCCGCCTGGAGGATCATCAGCTCCACGTCGCGGATCGCCGCGGCGTCGTGGCCCGGGGCGTCGATCCAGATGCCGTCGGCCAGTCCGTCGAGGAAGAGCACCCCCAGGTCGGCGGCCGCCTTCACGGCCAGCCGCTCGAGCGACGCCTCCTCGTAGCGGCGCTTCACGACGACGGGCTCGTCCGCCCGGTCGAGGTTCAGGATCGCGGCCCGCAGTTCGGCCGTCGGGTTGCCCGAGAGGGCCTCGATGACGCGGAAGCCCTCGTGCGGCTCGTCGTGCGTGACGGGCACGGCAACCTGCGAGCGGCGGCGGAAGACGTAGGGCGAGTAGCGCTCGGGATGCCGCACGGGGAACACGCCCGGGCGGTCGGCGAAGTGCTCGACGAGCAGCCGCGCGACGGGGATCTCGTTTTCGGGCGCCTCGGTCAGCGAGACGCGGATCGTGTCACCGATGCCGTCGCAGAGCAGCGCCCCGATGCCCACGGCGCTCTTGATGCGCCCCTCGAGGCCGTTTCCGGCCTCGGTGACCCCGAGGTGGATCGGGTAGTTCATCCCCTCGGCCTCCATCGCCGCCACGAGCTGCCGGTAGGCCGAGACCATCACGCGCGTGTTGCTCGACTTCATCGAGACGACCACCTGATCGAACGCCCGCTCGCGGCAGACCCGCAGGAACTCCATGGCCGAGACGACCATCCCCTCGGGCGTGTCGCCGTAGCGGTCGAAGACCCGCCGGGCGAGCGACCCGTGGTTGACGCCGATGCGCAGCGCCACGCCGCGCTCGCGGCACTGCTCGATGAGTGCCTCCAGCTCGCCGTGCTCCGTGCGGTAGTTGCCGGGGTTGATGCGCACCTTGTCGACATACTTCGCCGCGATGGCCGCAACCTCCGGAACGAAGTGGATGTCGGCCACGACGGCCGTGCGGAAGCCGTCGCCGCGCAGCTGCCGCACGATGTTGGCGAGGTTCTCGCCCTCGCGGCGCCCCTGCGCCGTGAGGCGCACGATCGGGCCGCCCGCGCGGTCGATGCGCTCGATCTGCGCGACGCTCGCCGCCGTATCGTTCGTGTCGGTGTTGGTCATCGACTGCACGGCCACGGGGTTTCCCGCGCCGATGCGCACGCATCCGATGCGCACCTCGCACGTCGGACGCCGCTGGAATTTCGTCAGGTCTGTCATGTCGTCTCCAGGTTTCGGGGCCCGCCGGGGCTCCGTACCGCAAAGATAGCCCGAAATCCGCGAAAAAGTTGCAGACCGGGAGATTTTTCGGTATATTTACACACGCAACCACCCCGAAATCCGATCCTTATGAAACGCAGATTCATGCTGTTCCTGCTCTCGGCGCTCGGCTTCACGACCGCCTGCGAGAATGAAGACAAGGGCACCGTCTGCATGTACGGCACCCCGCTGATCGACTTTGAACTTCAAGGCACCGTCACCGACCAAAAGGGCAGCCCGATCCCGGGCATCGAGGACCGCACGGGCGAGGCTTCGGGCAGCTGGAACCGGGGGGCGTTCGCCCGTTCGGGCGTCGATGCGTCGCTTCCGGCAAAGACAGAAGAAGAGCAATAGGGAGCCGGTGATACGGATTGCCCGTTTTTTCGTATATTTGCTCTGTGGATAACCTCAAGAGCGACATCAAGTACGTGGCGGGCGTCGGCGAGGCGCGTGCCCGGCTTCTGGACAAGGAGCTGGGCATCCGCACCGTGGGCGACCTACTCGACCACTTTCCGTTCCGCTACATCGACCGCACGCGCGTCTACCGCATCGCCGAAATCACGGACGAGGCGCCCACGCTCGTGCAGCTGCGCGTCCGCGTGACCGGCACGGCCTACGCCGGGACGGGGCGCAAGCGCCGCTTCACGGTCTTCGTGCAGGATGCGACGGGGCAGGCCGAGCTCGTGTGGTTCCAGGGCATCAAGTGGATCGAGAAGCGCGTCGAGGTCGGACGCGAATACCTCGTCTTCGGACGTCCGTCGTTCTACCGCGGCCAGCTCTCGATGGCCCACCCCGAGCTGGAGACCATGGAGCAGTACCTCTCGCGCCGCGCCGAGAGCGGCATGCAGGGCATCTACCCCTCGACCGAGCGCATCTCGACGATGTTCGGCACGAAGGGCATGTACCAGATCGTCTGCAACGCCTGGGCGCTGGTCCGCGGGCATATACCCGACCCGCTGCCCGAGGAGATGCGCACCCGCTACGGGCTCATCGCGCGCCACGACGCCTACTACAACATCCACTTCCCGCAGTCGCCCGAGCTGCTGCGGCAGGCGCAGTACCGGCTGAAGTTCGACGAGCTGCTCGGCGTGCAGCTCAACGTGCAGTCGCGCCGCACGGCCCGCCTGGCAAAGGCCGACGGGTTCCGCTTCACGCGCGTCGGCGACGCCTTCAACACTTTCTACAACGAGAAGCTCCCCTTCCCCCTGACCGGGGCGCAGAAGCGCGTGATCCGCGAAATACGGCAGGACACCGCTACGGGGTACCAGATGAACCGCCTGCTGCAGGGCGACGTCGGCAGCGGCAAGACCCTCGTGGCGCTGATGTCGATGCTGCTGGCCGTCGACAACGGGTTTCAGGCCTGCATGATGGCCCCGACGGAGATTCTCGCCCGCCAGCACTTCGCCACCATCCGCCGCATGCTCGACGGCATGCCGGTGCGCGTGGCCATCCTGACCGGCGCCTCGAAGGCGCGCGAGCGCCGCGAAGCGCTCGAAGGAATCGCCTCGGGCGAGGTCCACATCCTCATCGGCACCCACGCACTGATCGAGGAGCGCGTGCGCTTCGCGAACCTCGGCTTCGTGGTCATCGACGAGCAGCACCGCTTCGGCGTCGAGCAGCGCGCCCGCCTCTGGACCAAGAACGAGCAGCCGCCCCACATCCTCGTGATGACCGCCACGCCGATCCCCCGCACGCTCGCCATGACCCTCTACGGCGACCTCGACGTCTCGGTCATCGACGAGCTGCCGCCGGGCCGCCGTCCGATCAAGACCTACCACTATACCGACGCCGCACGGCTCAAGCTCTTCGGCTTCATGCGGCAGCAGATCGCCCAGGGCCGCCAGGTCTACGTCGTCTACCCGCTCATCAAGGAGTCCGAGGCGATGGACTACAAGGACCTCACGGACGGCTACGAGGCCATCTCGCGCGACTTCCCGCTGCCCGATTACGTCACGGCCATCTGCCACGGCAGAATGAAGCCCGCCGACAAGGAGGAGTCGATGCGCCAGTTCAAGGAGGGTGAGGCGCAGATTCTCGTCGCCACGTCGGTCATCGAGGTGGGCGTCGACGTGCCGAACGCCACGGTCATGGTCATCGAGTCGGCCGAGCGCTTCGGCCTCTCGCAGCTGCACCAGCTGCGCGGCCGCGTAGGGCGCGGCGCGGCCCAGTCCTACTGCATCCTCATGTCCGGCGAGAAGCTCTCGCGCGAGGCCCGTGCGCGCCTCGAGGCGATGTGCGAGACGAACGACGGTTTCCGCCTCGCGGAGCTCGACCTCAAGCTGCGGGGCGCGGGCGACATCAACGGCACGCTGCAGAGCGGCATGGCATTTGATCTGAAGATCGCCAATCCGACGGCCGACGTGCAGGTGCTCACCCTGACGCGCGAAGCCGCCGCCGCGATTCTCGCCGCGGACCCCGCCCTCGCACAACCCGCACACGAGGGGCTGCGCGAACTGCGCCGCCGCTATTCGGGACGCGAAGAGCTCGATTTTTCCCGCATCTCGTAATATTTCCGACAGATAACCCGTTAAAAATACAAGACCCTCACCCCATGAAACGACTTTTACTCACCATACTCCTGCTCGCGGCCGGCCTGCCGCTCGCCGCGCAGCTCTACCATCCGGGCGAGAAGCTGCTCTACCGCGTCAGCTACAAGGCCAAGATGTTCCCCAACACGGAGGTCGGCGCCGTCGAGGTGCTCACGACCGAGGAGCAGGATGCCGACGGGACCTTTTACAAGGTCGTCGGCGCGGGACGCACGCTGCCCACCTACCGCTGGTTCTTCAACATCGAGGACATCTACACGGTGTGGGTCGACACCGTGTCGCTGCGGCCCCGACGCTTCGAGAGCGACATCCGCGAAGGGGACTACACCTTCCGCAGCAGCTACCGCTACGACTGGGCCGATTCGGTGGTCCACACGCGCTGGCGCAGCCGCCAGAAGCCCGAGCAGCAGAAGCAGATGACGCTGACTCCGGAGAGCATGGACGCCATCGCGCTCTTCTTCACGCTGCGCTCGGCCGACGCCGGGGATTTCCGCATCGGCGAGCCCGCCACGCTGCAGATGATCCTCCAGGACACGATCCGCCACCTGCACTACCGCTACCTCGGCCGCGAGCAGAAGCGCATCCGCAACATGGGACGCTTCCGGACACTGAAGTTCGAGTGTCAGCTGGGCACCACCGAGGGGTACTCCTTCACCGACGGCACGGTCTTCACGATCTGGATCTCGGACGACCGCAACAAGATTCCGCTCTACATCGAGTCGCCGGTACGCATCGGCAGCATCCAGGCCTACATTTCAGGCTACAAGGGGCTCAAATATCCGCTCGAGAGCCTGATAAAATGAAAATTTGATTATCTTTGCGAAAATTCGACAACCTTATGGAAGAGAACAGACAGAGTTACGACCCCTCGGAATTCGAGGACGACGACTACGGCAGGCAGCCCGAAGCGGAGAAGTCCATCCGCGGATACCGCATCGTCATCATCATCCTCTCGGTGATTCTGGTGGCGCTGTCGATCCTCTACTTCAGCATCCACCGCCAGCAGATGCTCGACAACGAGCTGCTGCAGGCCGACCGCGACTCGATCCAGAACGATCTGGGCCGCCTGATGAACGACTACGACAACCTGCGGGTCTCGAACGACTCGATCTCGGCCAGCCTCTCCGTCGAGCGCGAGCGCGCCGACTCGCTCATGACGCGACTGAAGAAGGAGCGCTCGTGGAACCTCGCCAAGATCAAGCAGTACGAACGCGAAGTGGGCACGCTGCGCACGGCCATGAAGGACTACATCCGGCAGATCGACTCGCTCAATACGCTCAACCAGAAGCTCATCAGCGAGAACGTCTCCTACCGCAAGGAGATCTCCTCGGCCAACCTGCGCGCCGAGATGGCCGAAGAAAAGGCCGCCGAACTGGACAACAAGGTCAAGGTCGGCTCGGTGCTCCGCGCCCGCGACATCCGGCTCGAAGCGCTCAACGACCGCGGGAAGGCCGTGTCGCGCATCAAGAACGCCTCGCGCCTGCGCGTGGACTTCGTCCTCTCGGCCAACGAGCTGGCCATGCCCGGCAACAAGGCCATCTACCTGCGCATCATCTCGCCCGACGGCTACGTGCTGACCACCGAGGCGATGCCGTCGTTCGAGTACGAAGGCGAGCGGCTCACCTACTCGGCCATGCGTGAGGTCGACTACCAGAACCAGGACCTCGAGGTGGGTATCTACTTCACCTCGTCGGGCTTCGCGGGAGGCACCTACCGCATGGAGCTCTACACCGAGGGCCGGCTGATCGGTCAGGCGCAGGTCGCCATGCGATAAGCGCGGCAGCCCGACAGGGGGCGGCGCAATACGAGGCGACAAAGGCGACACGAAGGGACCAACCCAATGGAGGAGGTACGGCGCACGGAAGCGGCGTGATCTCCAGCCCGACAGGGGGCGCGCAACACGACGCGACAAAGGCGACACGAAGGGACCAACCCAATGGAGGAGGTACGGCTCACGGAAGCGGCGTGATCTCCGGCCCGACAGGGGGCGCGCAACGGGGCGACAACGGGAACAACGCAACGGGGCGGCGCAACGGGGCGGCGCAACGGAGAGGGGAAGCGGAAACGGCATGCTCCCCGGCCCGGCGGATGCGGCGCAACAAGGGCGGTGCAACGAGGGCCGCGCAACAGTGGCAACCCGACGGAAGCTCCCCATGAAAACGACACAACGGACCGGACGGTTTGCACCGTCCGGTTTTTTTGGCGCCGTTTTGCGGTGCAGTTCAAAAATTTCGCACCGCGCATGCCGCGAATTCGGACGGATTTTTTAATTTTGCATACCGCTACCCGAATACCCGAATCGAATCAAAACGACATACCTGTCCTATGAAAATCGTTTTCAGCATCGAATACCGTACCCGATGGGGCGAGCAGCTGGTTCTGCGCATCGGACGCCGGCGCATCGAAATGCAGTACGCCGACAACGGAATCTGGCGCGCGACCCTTGCGAAGGCCGATGCGTCGCAGCTGCTGGAGTACCTCTACGAGGTGGAGGCCGAGGGCGTCTGCCGCCGCCGCGAATGGGCGCCGCACACGCTGCAGCTGCCCGAAGGCATGGCTCCGGCGACGCTCCGTATCCGCGACCGCTGGCAGGACATCCCCGCCGACCGACCGTTCCACACGTCGGCCTTCTCGCGGGGCATCTTCTCCCGCGAGGCGGAACGCCTCCACGCGGCCGCACCACGGAAGGGACGGCGCGGCAACATCCTGCTCCGCACGGCCCAGGCGCAGCTGCGCCCCGACGAGGTGCTGGCCATCGCCGGCAGCGGCCGCGAACTGGGCGACTGGAAACAGGTGCTGCCGCTGGACGACACCCGCTTTCCCGAGTGGTCGCTCGCGCTGACCGTTACGCGCCGCTTCGAGTACAAGTACCTGATCGCCGACCGCCGGACCCTCACCCCGATCATCTGGGAAGAGGGCCCCAACCGCACCTGGTCCGATCTGCCGGCCGAAGGCGAGGCCGTCGTCGACGCCACGACCGTCCCGCAGATTCCCGAACGCCGCTGGCGCGGCGCCGGCACGGCCATTCCGGTCTTCTCGCTCCGCTCGGACAAGGACTTCGGCATCGGCGAATTTCCCGACCTCAAGCTGCTGGTCGACTGGGCCGCGGCCACGGGGCAGCGTATCCTGCAGCTGCTGCCGATCAACGACACGACGATGACCGGCACGTGGGAGGACTCCTATCCCTACAACGCCAACTCGACCTTCGCGCTGCATCCGCAGTTCCTGCGTCTGACGGAGGCGGGCGTCGAGGAGAACGACGAATACCACCGCCTGCGCGACGAGCTGAACGCCCTGCCCGAGGTGGACTACGAACGGGTCAACCGCACGAAGAACGACCTGCTGCGCAAGGCCTTCGCGCGCCACGGCGCCCGCACGGCCGCACGCCGCGACTACAAGGAGTTCATGGAGGCCAACCGCGAGTGGCTGCTGCCCTACGCCGCCTTCCGCACGCTGCGCGACGACTACGGCACGGCCGACTTCTCGCGCTGGGGCGACTACGCCCGCTTCGACCGCAAGAAGATCGAGGCCTTCTGCCTCGAGCGGCGCAACGACGTGGCCTTCCACTGCTACGTGCAGTACCACCTGCACCTCCAGCTCTCCGAGGCGTGCCGCTACGCCCACAGCCGCGGCATCGTGCTGAAGGGCGACCTGCCGATCGGCATCAGCCGCACGAGCGTCGACGCCTGGCAGTCGCCGCGCCTGTTCCACCTCGATTCGCAGGCCGGAGCGCCGCCCGACGCCTTCTCGGCCTCGGGGCAGAACTGGGGATTCCCGACCTACAACTGGGAGCGCATGGCGCAGGACGACTACGCCTGGTGGCGCGCCCGCCTGAAGAAGATGTCGGAGTATTTCGACGCCTACCGCATCGACCACATCCTCGGGTTCTTCCGCATCTGGGAGATTCCCGCCGACGCCGTGCACGGCCTGCTCGGGCACTTCAACCCCGCGATGCCCTACTCGGCCGAGGAGCTGCGCAACGTCGGCTTCGAGATGGACGACGACCGCTACACGGCGCCGCGCACCGACGACTGGATCCTGGACACGCTCTTCGGCGACCTGGCCGGCGAAGTGCGCACGAAATACCTCCGCAACGGACGGCTCATCCCCGCCTTCGCCACGCAGCGCAAGATCGCCGAGCGTCTGCCGGGCGACGACGACCGCACGAAACGGCTGCGCGAGGGGCTCATGGCGCTGCTCGAGGACGTGCTCTTCGTCAAGGACCCGCGCCGCAAGGGGTACTACCACCCGCGTATCGGCGCCCAGACGACCTGCGCCTTCCGGCTGCTCGCCGACTGGCAGCAGGCGGCCTTCAACCGGCTGCACGACGACTTCTTCTACCGCCGTCACGACCGCTTCTGGCAGGAGTCGGCCCTGCGCAAGCTGCCCGTGCTGCTCACGGCCACCGACATGCTCGCCTGCGGCGAGGACCTCGGCATGATCCCCGACTGCGTACCCGAGACGATGCGCATGCTGCAGATTCTCTCGCTCGAAATCCAGCGCATGCCCAAGTCGCCGGCCGAGACCTTTGCCGATCCGGCCCGCTACCCCTACCTCTCGGTCTGCACCACCTCGACGCACGACATGAATCCGCTGCGCGCCTGGTGGGAGGAGGACCGCACCGTCACGGCACGCTTCTACCGCGAGGTGCTGCACGGCGAGGGCGACGTACCCTGGTTCTGCGAACCGTGGATCTGCCGCCGTATCATCGAGATGCACCTCGCCTCCCCGTCGATGTTCACGATCCTGCCCCTGCAGGACTGGCTCTCGATGGACGGCTCGCTGCGTTTCCGCATGCCCGACAAGGAGCGCATCAACATCCCGGCCATTCCCCGCTACTACTGGCGCTACCGCATGCACCTGACGCTCGAACGGCTGATCGGCGAGGAGGACTTCAACACGACGCTGCGCGACATGATTGCCGTCAGCGGCCGCCGCTGACTCTCCGCTCCGCACAAAAACGGCGGGACGATCCGAATGGGGATCGTCCCGCCGTTTGCCGTAGAGTAGTATATGAAGGCCGGACGCGACCGCCGGCCCGAAGCCGCCCGCAGCGGGGCAGGTCACGCCTCGCCCTCGAGCCAGCGCAGGAAATCGTCGACCCGCGACCGGCTCACGACCGGCTCGAAGGCCGGACGCGGCCGGGCCACGATCTTGAGCCGGTTGCCCTGATACTTCACGACGCTGGCGATCGCCGGCATCGAGATGATGCAGTTGCGCGAAATCCGGAAAAAGCGCTTCGCGTCGAGCTCCTCGGAGAGGATGTCCAGCGAGAGGTCCATCACGTAGCGGCTGCCGTCCTCCGTCACCAGGTAGGTGTTCTTCTCCTCGGAGTAGAAATAGGCGATCTCCTCGCTCTTCACGGGCACGATCCGGTCGTTGAAGCGCACGATGTAGCGCTGCTTGTAGGCGCGCGGCGCACGGATGGCCGCCAGCAGCCGCTCGGCGTCGAAGCCCGCGTCGCGCTGCCGGCACCGCTCAACGGCCCGCTTCAGCGCCGCGGGGTCGATCGGCTTGAGCAGGTAGTCGATGCTGTTGACCTCGAAGGCCCGCACGGCATAGCTGTCGTAGGCGGTCGTCATGACGACGCGGGCCGAGACGTCGACCTGCCGGAAGATCTCGAAGCAGTCGCCGTCGGAGAGCTCCACATCCATGAAGATCACGTCGGCGGCGTTTCCCGGCGTGCGGAGCCACTCGACGGTCTCGCGCACCGAGCCGGTCGCACCGACAATCCGCAGGTCGGGGTAGTGCTGCGTGAGCGTCCGCACCAGGTTCTGCTGGGCCATGGGCTCGTCTTCAACGATCAATACTCTCATGGGATAGGCTTATAAGAGGGGTAAGGTGACACGGTATTGGGTTTCGGTTCGTTCGATCACGATCGGCCGGCCGGCCAGATCGAGGTACTGCTGGCGGATGTAGTTCAGCCCCACGCGCGTGGAGGAGGTCGTCGCCGCGAGCTTGGGCCGCAGATCGTTCGCGACGGTGACCGATTCGGTCGTCGCCGTGATGCGGATCACGAGCGGCGAGGCGGCGTCGACGGCGTTGTGCTTGATGGCATTCTCGATGAGCAGCTGCACGGAGCACGGGACGATGCTGCGCATGAGGGCCTCGTCGGCGAGGTCGGTCTCGACGCGGAAACCGTCGGGGAAGCGGACCTGCAGCAGATCGACGTACATGCCGACGAAATCCATCTCCTCCTTCAGCCGCACGAGCGTCTCCTGTTCGTTCTGAAGCATGTAGCGGTAGATGCCGGCCAGCTTGCGGATGTAGGCGCTGGCCTGCTCGGTGCGCTGTTCGCAGACCAGGCAGTCGAGGATGTTGAGCGAATTGAAGAGGAAATGGGGGTTGACCTGCTGCTTGAGCTTCATGTAGAGGAACTGCGCCTGGTGGGTGCGGCCCCGCTCGACCCGCAGCACGGAGCGGGCGACAAGGGCGTAGTCGATCATGAAGATGAGCGAGTAGAGGGTCATCTCGACCAGCAGCGTGAGAATCGACAGCTGGAAGAACTCCCGCCATGAAAAGCTGCGGTCGAAGCCGAAGGGGAGGTGCAGTCCGGCAAGGAGCGCCACGCAGGCCGTCGTCAGCAGGACGAAAATCAGCAACAGCACCCCCTTGACGACGACCGGCCGTTCGGCATGGCGCCGCATGTGGCGCACGAAGATGATGTTGACGCAGAGCAGGACGATGAGCGCCACGGAGTTCGAGGCGAGCAGACCGGACATCCGGTAGAGCCGGTCGGCCGAAAACGACGGCGAGGCGAAGAGTTCGACGTAGGCCAGCCGCAGGACGAAGATCACCCCTACGGCCAGCAGCATGAGCCCGATGCGGGGATTCCACGTCGCCGGACGCTCCGACGCATCGCCGCGCCGCAGGAAGCGGGTGAACCAGTAGATACCCCAGCCGAGGATCTCCGTGGTGAGGAAGGTCGAGACGGCATGCACGGCCAGGGGCGAGCGGACGATCCGCTCGATGAGCGCCGCACCGCCCGTGCCGAGCAGGTAACCGATCACGTTGACAACGATCACGCACGAGGCCGTGAACTCGACGTTCAGGCCCCGCTTCAGGCAGATCAGCACGATCATCACGATGGTGAGCAGCGTCAGGACCAGTTCGTCGTGCGCCCCCGCGACACGGCACAGCAGCGCCACCGCCGCGTGCAGCACGGCGAACAGATGGATGATTCCGGAGACCTTGAGCGAACGCATGACTGTCGGGTTTGCCGCCCCGGGGCGGCCTATGCTACAATAAAGGTAGGCATTTCCGACGAAAAAAACAAATCCGCCGGGCAAACCGCTCGTCGGAAAAATCCCGCCGTTCGTCGCATCCGACGCCCCGTTCGTCGCCCGGGAGTTCCGCAAATGAGATATTTTATTAAAATTTGTATAACCTAAAACAACCCGATACCCGAATGAACAAGCCCAAACTCTCCTTCTGGCAGATTTGGAACCTCAGCTTCGGCTTTCTCGGCGTACAGATCGGATATTCGCTTCAGAACTCCAATACGTCGAGCATCTTCGAATCGCTGGGAGCCGATGTCAGCCACCTCAGCTACTTCTGGCTTGCGGCGCCGATTGCCGGCATGATCGTCCAGCCGATCATCGGACTCTTCTCCGACGGCACGTGGACCCGCCTGGGCCGCCGCATCCCCTACATCCTCGGCGGATCGGTCATCTCGACGCTCGCCCTGGCGCTCATGCCCAACTGTCCGCGCCTGCTGGCCTTCGCCCCGCTGGCCATGGGGGCTTTCATCCTGCTCTTCATGGACCTCTCGTTCAACGTCACGATGCAGCCCTTCCGGGCGCTGGTGGCCGACATGCTCGACGATTCGCAGAAGACGCAGGGCTACGTCGTGCAGACCTTCCTGATCAATCTGGGCGCCGTCATCGGAGCCATCCTGCCGCTGCTCATGACGCAGATGGGCGTCTCGGACGAAACCGTCCCGGGCCAGGTGCCGGCGCACATCGCCTACTCCTACTATATCGGCGGGGCGATCCTGCTGCTCACGGTCCTCGTCACCGCGTTCCGCACCCGCGAGTACCCGCCCGAGGAGTTCGCCCGCTACAACGACATCCGCAAGGAGGAGAACGACGCCCCGCGTCCGGGCTTCCTCACGCTGCTGCGCAACGTACCGCAGGCGATGGTCCGTCTCGGCATCACGCAATTCTTCTCCTGGGCGGCACTCTTCCTCATGTGGACCTACCTCAAACCCGCCATCACGGGCGTCGTCACCGACCCGTCGGGGGCGGTGCTCTCCGACGGCGCCACGCAGACATGGGTCGGCGTGCTGAACGGCACCTATCCGATTCCGGCCTGCATCGCGGCGCTCTTCCTCAGCCGCATCGCCGCTCGCTGGGGCAACAAGCCCGTCTACGCCGTCTGCCTGCTGGCCGGCGCCGCCGGCTTTGCCGGGTTGTGCCTGCTGCACGACCAGTATGCGCTGATGCTCCCGATGGTGGGCATCGGCATCGCCTGGGCAGGCATTCTCGCCATGCCCTACGCCATCCTCTCGCGTGCCGTCGAACCGCGCCACATGGGGGTCTACATGGGCATCTTCAACTTCACGATCACCATCCCGCAGATCGTCATCGGACTCACGGGCGGCGCCATCGTCAAGTACTGCTTCGGCAGCGAGGCGATCTGGATGCTCGCCCTGGCCGGGCTCTTCATGCTGCTGGCCGCCCTCTCCGTCGGGTTCGTGCGCGAAGAGCGGGCCCGCTGATCCGAACCGAAAAAACCTACTTGTATCATAAACCAACCAAAAATCCTTATGAAAAAACTTTTGACTATGTGTGTGGGCATCTTGCTGGCCAGCTTGATTACCCCCCCCCTCACGCTGGCGCAAAACGCCGGTTATGAGGTACAAGGCGTAGTTGTCGACAAGTCGGGAATGCCCGTTCTGGGCGCCACGGTGGTCGAAAAGGGCACGACCAACGGTGTCTCGACAGGCATCGACGGCGACTATGCCATCCGCGTGGCTTCGCCCGAAGCAGTCATCGAGATCAGCTACGTCGGCTACAAGACCGTCTCGCTGGTGGCCTCCTCGACGCTGCTTCAGCACCTGACGCTCGAAGAGGATGCCATGGGCATCGACGACGTCGTGGTCATCGGCTACGGTACGGTCAAGAAGAACGACATGACCGGTTCGGTCGTGGCGATCAAGGCCGAGGAGCTGAACCGCGGTGCCGTCGTTTCGGCCCAGGACATGCTCAAGGGCAAGGTCCCGGGCGTGCACATCATCCCCGGTGACGGCGGTCCGGGCTCGAGCTCCACGATCCGCATCCGCGGCGCCGCGTCGCTCCACGCCTCGAACGACCCGCTGATCGTCATCGACGGCGTGCCCATCGCCTCGGACGGCGGCGCCGGCATGGCCAACCCGCTCGAGACGATCAACCCCAACGACATCGAGTCGTTCACCGTGCTGAAGGATGCTTCGGCTGCCGCGATCTACGGTTCGCGCGCCTCGAACGGCGTCATCATGATTACCACGAAGAAGGGCAAGGGCAACACCCCGCGCGTCTCGTACAGCGGCAGCGTGAGCGTCCAGACCAACTCCGACGAGCTGCCCGTCTTCTCGCCCGCCGAGTTCCGGGACTATGTCGACCGCGTCTTCCCCGTCGGCACCGAAACAGGTGACAAGGTGCGCACCATGATGGGCGACAAGAACACCGACTGGCAGGATTTGATCTTCCGCACGGCCATCTCGCACGACCACAACGTCAGCGTCATCGGCAACATCGACGACCGCATGCCCTACCGCGCTTCGGTGGGCTACACCAACCAGCAGGGTACGCTCGAGACCTCGAAATACGAGCGCGGAACCCTCGATTTGAGCCTCTCGCCCAACTTCTTCGACAAGCACCTGACGGTCAACCTCAACGCCAAGGGTGTGGTGACCTCGCAGCAGTATGCCGACGGCGGCGTCGTGGGCTCGGCGGCCTTCTTCAACCCCACGGTTGACCCCTACTGGCGCAACGAGGACGGCTCGATCGACTACACGACCACCAACGGCTTCTGGAACTACGGTTCGGGCCGCGGCGACGAATTTACCCCCAACACGCTGGTGGGCGCCGGTCCGCTCTCGAAGCTCTATGACCGCGACAACTCGGCCCGCGCCAAGCGTTTCATCGGCAACGCCCAGATCGACTACAAGGTACACGGATTCGAGGCCCTGCGCTTCAACCTCAACCTCGGCATGGACATCTCGTCGAGCAAGATCTACGACGGCGTGAATCCCGGATCGTTCCAGGCCTACACCGACACCGAGGCCCGCGGCTGGGGCCAGTACACCTGGACGACGAACTTCCGCCGCAACCACCTGCTGGAGTTCTACGCCAACTTCAACAAGGAGTGGGGCATCCACCACCTCGACGTGATGGCCGGTTATTCGTGGCAGCACTTCTACGCCTCGGACCACTCGGTGACCTACTTCAACGAGACCAAGGAGCAGAAGGGCGAGGATTCGCGCTATCCGTTCAACCGCCGCGAGTACTACCTGCTCTCCTTCTACGGGCGTATCAACTACTCGATCGCCTCGAAGTACCTGTTCACCTTCACGCTGCGTGACGACGCCTCGTCGCGTTTCTCGAAGGATACGCGCTGGGGTCTCTTCCCGTCGGCCGCCTTCGCCTGGAACATCGCCCAGGAGGACTTCCTCAAGGACGTGCGCGTACTCTCGGCCCTGAAGCTGCGCCTGGGCGCCGGACAGACCGGTCAGCAGGATATCGGCGACAACTACTACGTCCACCTGGCCCGCTACTCGATGTCGACCGACGTCTACAAGCAGTACAACATGGGCAACGCCGGCTACTCGTTCTACCTCACGCCTGCGGCCTATGACCCGAACATCAAGTGGGAGACCACGACGACCTACAACGTCGGTGTCGACTTCGGCTTCTTCGACGGCCGCATCAACGGTAGCATCGACGCCTACCTGCGCCAGACGGACGACCTGCTCAACAGCGTCATCACCCCGATGGGCTCGAACTTCGGCAACACGGTCATGACCAACATCGGCTCGATGGAGAACCGCGGTCTGGAGTTCAACCTGAACCTCATCCCCGTGCAGACCGAGGACTGGAACCTCCAGATCGGCCTGAACGGCACGTTCCAGCACACGGAGTTCACGAAGCTCAACAACACGGACGATCCCGACTACTCGATCCAGACGGGCGGTATCACGAAGGGTACGGGCAACATGCTCCAGCGCCACATGGTGGGCTACGCTCCCTACACCTTCTACTGCTTCCAGCAGGTATACGACGAGAACGGCAATCCGATCCAGAACGCCCTGGTCGACCGCGACAAGGACGGCAAGATCACGCAGGCCGACCGTTACATGACCAACAAGAGCCCCAACCCTGACTTCTTCTACGGCATAAATCTCAAACTCACCTACAAGAACTGGGACTTCGGCTTCAACGGCCACGGCTCGGTGGGCAACTGGGCCTTCAACGACTTCGCCTCGGCCAACTCGACCTCGAACCTCGACCTGAATGCCGGCAACCTGCCCAACTTCGCCAAGGTGGTCAACAAGACCGGCTTCACGAAGGCCAACAGCGGTGAGCAGTGGTATTCGGACTACTTCCTCGAGGATGCCTCGTTCTTCCGCATGGACGACATCAACCTGGGTTACACGTTCAAGCAGATCGGCAGCTGGAAGGGTTCGCTCCGCGTAGCCTTCGGCGTGCAGAACGTCTTTGTCATCACGAACTACAGCGGCATCGATCCCGAGATCAACAACGTGGACGGTATCGACCGCTCGATGTGGCCCCGTCCGCGCACCTACTCGCTGCGTCTGAATGTCAACTTCTAAAAACCGAATGAAAACCATGAAAACGAGCATAAAACATATCGCAACGGCCGTCGCGGGCGCCCTGCTGTTCACGGCGTGCATCAACGACCTGGACACGCTGCCGCTCAACCCCTCGGATTCGACCTCCGAAACGGTCTACGGAAAGGATGAGGCGGGCTACATTGCCGGTCTGACGAAACTCTACTTCAACTTTGTCTCGAACGAGACCACCGACCTGCAGGTCAGCGACGGCGGCGCCTCGGAGCTGATCCGCGCCTACTGGACGGTCGAGGAGGCGACGGCCGACGCCTGCAAGTGCGCCTGGGAGAACGACGCCTGGGTACGCGCCATGAATACGAACACCTGGTCGGATGCCGACAACGACGCCACCTATGCCGTCTACGTCCGCACGCTCCAGGGTATCGCCTACGTCAACGAATACCTGCGCCAGACCGCCTCGGACCGTCTCTCGGAACGCGGCGTGAGCAGCGAGCTCGCCTCGCGCATCCAGGGCTACCGCGCCGAGGCCCGCTTCCTGCGCGCCTACTTCTACTGGATCGCCCTCGACGTCTTCGGTGACGTGCCCTTCACGACCGAGCATTCGGCCTTCGGCGGCGGCGTGAACCCCAAGCAGGCTTCGCGCAAGGATGTCTTCGACTACTGCATCTCGGAGCTGACGGACCTGGCCGCCGACGACAGCGCCATGCCGGCCGCCCGCTCGAACTACCCGCGTGCCGACAAGGGTGCCGTACAGGGTCTGCTGGCCCGCATGTACCTCAATGCCGAGGTCTACACGGGCGAGCCGATGTGGCAGGAGGCCAAGCAGGCCTGCGAGGCGATCTTCTCGATGGGCTACTCGCTCTGCCCGAACTATGCCGACCTGTTCCGCGGCGACAACGGCGAGAACCCCGACGTCCTGAAGGAGATCATCTTCGGCGTCTCCTACGATGCCGAGCAGACGCAGTCCTACGGCGGCACCTCCTACCTCACGCTCGCGGCCATTGCGGCGGCCGACGTCTCCGCCACGGAGATGATCAACGGCGTGAACAACGGCTGGGGCGGTATCCGCGTCCCCTATGAGTATGTCGAGAAGTACTTCGACGTGCGCAACGCGGACTACACGACCGGCACCTATGACGTGCGCGACAAGCGCGGCGAGATGTTCTACATCAAGGGCCGCAAGGAGTCGATGGACGGCGCGCTCTACGTCTTCCTCAACGGCTGGAGCTGCCTGAAGTTCAACAACATCCCGCACGACGAGGACAACGACTCGTACATCGAGACCTCCGCCATCAAGGCCTACAGCGACATCGACTACCCGATGATCCGTCTGGGCGAGATCTACCTGATCTACGCCGAGGCCTGCATGGAGCTCGGGCAGGCCAACACGGCGATGCCGAAGCTCCAGGAGCTGGCCGAGCGTGCCGGCGTGTCGGCCCCGACCTCCATCACGCAGGACTGGCTGCTCGAGGAGCGTGCCCGCGAGCTGATGTGGGAGGGACACCGCCGCACGGACCTCATCCGCTACGGGAAGTTCACCTCCTCGTCGTTCCTCTGGACCTACAAGGGCGGCACCTTCAGCGGTCAGGGCTTCGACGACCACATGAAGATCTTTGCCATCCCGGCATCCGAACTGGCCTCCAACCCCGACGAACTGCACCAGAACCCCGGATACGGAGCCGCTGCCGGAACCGAAACCGATAAATAACGACTCTTAAAACCGTTGAAACAATGAAACTCGCAAGATATGCAACCATGCTGGCAGCCGCCGCGGGACTCTTCGTCGCCTGCCAGAAGCTCGACGAAGCAAAGGTCTTCTCGCCCGAGCAGGTCGTATCCCCCGTTCTCCACGCGCTGCCGGCCGAGATCGTCATCACGTCGGAAAACATGGGTGAGATCCAGACCTTCACGTGGGACGCGGCCGATTTCGGCGTCCTCACGCAGATCAACTACTCGATCGAAGCCGCTGTCGGTGACGAGGCTCCCGTGGTCCTCTTCTCGGACCTCACGGGCACCTCGACCGAGCAGCCCTACGAGAGCATCAACACGAAACTCGTCTACGACGTGGGTGTCGAGCCCGACACGCCGACGGCCGTGAACTTCTACGTCAGCGCCACAATCGGCACCGACTACAAGAAGGTCTACTCGGAGCCCGTCTCGGTGACGATGACCGTCACGAAGGCCGAGCGCGTCTATCCGACCGTCTGGGTCATCGGCGACTACTGCGGCTGGAGCCACGACAACTCGCAGTTCCTCTTCAGCTTCCTCGACGACGAGATCAATTACGAGGGTGTGATCGATTTCGGCGAAAAAGCAGCCAACGGCTTCAAGCTGACGGGTATCGCCGGCTGGGACGACTCCTGCAACTGGGGTCTCGACGGTGAGGCCGAGAAACCCGAGGCCGAAGCTTCGTCCATCACGCTCATCTCCAGCGGCGGTTCGGGCAATATCGACATCTACTCGAAGCGCTTCTACCGCTTTGCCTTCGACCGCAGCTCGCTGACGCTCACCAAGAGCCTGTCGTTCGACCAGCTGGGCATCGTGGGCGACGGCGTCGGCAGCTGGGACAACGACCTCGTCATGGAGTTCGACGCGAAGACGCAGCGCTTCTGGGTCGACGCGACGCTCGTGGCCGGTGAGATCAAGTTCCGCCTCGACGGTGCCTGGGACACCTCGTTCGGCTCCGCAACGGAGGGCATGCTCGACAGCGGCGACAACATCAAGGTTCCGGCCGGCAACTACCGCATCTACGTCAACCTGAACAACTCCGCAGCGATGACCTACGAGCTCAACGCCGAGGATTACGGACAGGGCGGCGAGGAGCCCGAACCCGAGCCCGAGGTAGCCGACTGGTACATCCACGGACAGACCGTCGCCACGCCCGAGTGGGGCCCGACGGCCATGGAGAGTGCCAGCAGCAATATCGCAGCCTACAAGGCCGCCAATGTCGAGGTGGCCGCCAACTCGGAGTTCCTCTTCAAGAGCGGCGACGAGTCGCAGTGGATCGGGGCCGATGCCTCGCTGGCCGGAGGTGACGGAAGGTACACCTGCACGATCGGCGCCGCCTTCGCCGTCTCGGCCAACAAGGTGAATGCCGTCGTTGCCGACGCGGGCACCTACGACTACTGGCTGCTGCCCGACGCCGGCCGCGCCTACGTCATGGCCGCGGGCGTGAAACCCGAGTACGTTCCCGAGACATGGGGCCTCATCGGCAACATTACGGGCTGGGGCGACCTGGGCGACTTCTCGCTGAGCGAGGAGGGAGCCTACCTCGTCCGCCGGGGCGTGGCACTCAAGACGACCGACGAGTTCAAGATCCGCTACAACAACGCCTGGGACGACTCGAAGAACTACGGTACGGCTTCGGGCGGTGCGATCGACATCAACACGGCCGTCGCCGTCATCACCAGCGGCGGATCGCAGAACATGAAGGTGCAGCTCGACGGCACCTACGACATCTACTTCGACCTTGCGGGCAGCACGCTCTACGTCATGAGCGAGGGCAAGACCCCGGCCGACGTGCAGTAACTCTTTCACGGGACGGAGGCGGGGCCTCCGTCCCGTTCTGGTCTGCGGTCCCCGACCGGACCGCAGACCCCTAAAACAAACACCAAGAACCAGCCATTCAAGATGAAAAGATTTTTCTACCTGCTGCTGACACTGCTCTTCGCCGCAGCCGTCTCGTGCAGCAAGGACTCGACCTCCGGCCAGGAGGGCGGTCTGCTCTCCGTCACCCCCTCTGCGCTCGAATTCGACACCGGGGGCGGGAGCGAACTGATCGAACTGAAGACCGACGCCGGGTCGTGGTCGCTCATGCAGAGCGACGGCACGGCGTGGTGCACGCCCGAGCGGACGTCGGGCCGGACCTCGGCGTCGTTCCACGTCACGGTCACCTCCAATGCGGGCGGCACGGAGCGCAGCACGACACTCACCTTCACCGCCCCGGGCTGCGAAGAGGTCGCCCTCACGGTGCGGCAGGCGGGCGACACCCCCGCAGGCAGCGAGGCCGTCGTGGCGGAGCCCGATCCGTGGGACGGCGTCAAACGCGCCGACATCTCCTACCAGGTACTGGTCTACAGCTTCGCCGACGGCGACGGCGATACGAAGGGTGACCTGAAGGGGTTGACCGAGCGGCTGGACTACCTCGACGAAATGGGCGTCTCGGCCGTCTGGCTCTCGCCGATCCACCCCACGTCGTCGTACCACGGCTACGACGTGCTCGACTACGAGGCCGTCAACCCGACCTTCGGCACGGACGCCGACCTGCAGGCCTTCATCGACGCCGCACATGCCCGCGGCATCCGCGTATACCTGGACTATGTACTCAACCACACGGGCAAGGAGCATCCGTGGTTCCGCGACGCCGTCTCCTCGGAGCAGAGCCCCTACCGCGACTACTACATCTTCTCAAAGGACCCGCAGGGCGACATCGCCGCCGGACGCATCGACCAGATCGCGACGGAGGGGGCGGCCGGCTACGACGCCGGGCAGTGGTTCTCGACCGACTCGAACGCCGGGGCCACGGGCCGCTTCCGCTTCGAGCTGGACTGGAGCAACGCCTCGGCCCCGACGGTCACCGTGACCGAGACGACCGACGCACCCGATGCGGAGAACACCGACACCTCGGCCGGCGGCAAGTACCTCTACTACGGCGACCAGCAGATGGCGCGTTTCTATACGGAGGATGACACGCACTACCACCTGACGCTCGACTTCGATTCGGACTGGGGCTTCCTGATCCGCACCTCGACCACCTCGTGGGACGGCGGCACGAAGTTCGGCGCGCCCGACAACCAGACGATCCTCGAGCTGGGCGTACCCTTCACGCTCACGTCGGCCGCGACGGCGGCCAACATCCAGTTCTCGCTGCCGACGATGTACCACTCGCACTTCTGGACCGCGGCCTTCGCCGACCTGAACTACGGCAAGGCCTCGGAAGCCGACGCATCGGCCGCCTTCAAGGCCGTGACCGAAGCGGCCGACAAGTGGGTCGGGATGGGTGTCGACGGCTTCCGCCTCGACGCCGTGAAGCACATCTACCACAACGCCTACAACGACGAGAACCCCACCTTCCTCAAGAAGTTCTACGACCGCATGAACGAAAGCTACCATGCCCGCAGCGGCGAGGGCGACTTCTACATGGTGGGCGAGATGCTGGACGATGCGGCGAACGTCGCCCCCTACTACAAGGGGCTGCCGGCGCTGTTCGAGTTCTCGTTCTGGTACAGGCTGCGCTGGGCCCTGCAGAACGGCATCGGCCGCTACTTCGTCAAGGACATCCTCGAATACCAGCCCGCCTACCGCCAGTACCGCACCGACTACATCGAGGCCACGAAGCTCTCGAACCACGACGAGGACCGCGCCGCCTCGGAGCTCGGCCGCGTGGAGGGGCGCCTGCGCGTCGCCTGCGCCGTGCTGCTCACGGCGCAGGGCGAGCCCTACATCTACCAGGGCGAGGAGCTCGGCTACTGGGGCACGAAGTCCAACGGCGACGAGTATGTCCGCACGCCGATCCTCTGGGACCGCGCCGGACGCGAGCTCGCCTCGGGCAGCCTCTCGGGCAAGGTCGACCGGCAGATGCTGACGGAGTCGATCTCGGTCGAGGCACAGGCCGGGGAGGAGAACTCGCTGCTGAACCTCTACCGCACCTTCGCCCGTCTGCGCAACACCTACCCGGCGCTGGCCGAGGGGGCGATGACCAAACACCCGGTCTACAACGAAAACAACGCCGACGGGGAGGCCGTGGCGGTCTGGTACCGCGAGAAGGAGGGCGAACGGATGTTCGTCGCCCACAACTTCGGCGACAAGGCCCTGACGCTGACCCTCGACGACGCCCTCGGCAAGGCCGTGGGCCTCTCGGGCGAGGCGACGATCAAACGCAACGACAACGGTACGCTCCTCACGCTGGGAGCCTACTCCTCGGTTGTCTTCACCCTATAACCCTTTTCCTGCAATGAAACGATTGCTTGCACTCATCCTGGCGGCCGCCTGCGCCGCCTGCGGCACAACCCCCGCGGAACCCGCCGCGCACCCCGACTGGAGCTACAACGCCGTCGTCTACGAGATGAACGTGCGCCAGTACACCCCCGAGGGGACCTTTGAAGCCGCCGCCCGCGAACTGCCCCGTCTGAAGGAGCTGGGCGTCGACGTCGTGTGGCTCATGCCCGTCTACCCGATCGGCGTGCTGGAGCGCAAGGGGACGCTCGGCTCCTACTACGCCATCTCGGACTACTGCGCCACAAATCCCGAATTCGGCACGCTGGAGGATTTCGACCGCCTGCTCGCCGAGGCGCACCGCCTCGGGCTGCGCGTCATCCTCGACTGGGTGGCCAACCACACCTCGCCCGATGCGCGGTGGATCGACGAACGCCCGGCCGACTGGTACGTGCGCGACTCGCTGGGCCGCACCATCGTGCAGTACGACTGGACGGACATCGCCAAACTCAACTACGACAACGCCGACATGCGGCGCGAGATGGAGCGCTCGATGCGCTTCTGGCTCGAGCGCGGCATCGACGGCTTCCGCTGCGACATGGCCTGCGAGGTGCCGATCGACTTCTGGCGCACGACGCTTCCGGCCCTGCGGCGCGACTATCCGCAGATCTACCTGCTGGCCGAGGGCGAGGACCCGGCGCTGCACGAGGAGGCCTTCGATGCCTCCTACAGCTGGGAGCTGCACCACCTGATGAACGCCATCGCCCGCGGCGAGAAGGGCGCGGCCGACCTGAAGGCCTACCTCGAGAAGGATGCCGCGACGACGCCCCGCGAGGCCTTCCGCCTGATGTTCACCTCGAACCACGACGAGAACTCCTGGGCCGGCACCGAGTTCGAGCGCATGGGCGATGCCGCGCGCGTCATGGCCCTGTTGACCTTCACGCTGCCCAAGGGACAGCCGCTCATCTACACCGGGCAGGAGATCGGCTACGACCACCGCTTCGCCTTCTTCGAGAAGGACCCCGTGCCGCAGTGGAGCGAGAACGAATATACGGACTTCTACCGGCAGCTGATCCGCCTGCGCCACGAGAACCCGGTGCTGGCGGCCGGTGAGCGGGGCGCCGAAGCGCGCTTTGCGGCCGACGGGCTGCTGCCCGAGGGCATCTTCTGCTTCTCGCGCGGCGAGGGGGCGGAGGAGGTGACCGTTGTGGCGAACCTCACGGCCGCGGAGCAGGCCCTTGCGCTTCCCTTCAAGGGGTTGCGCCGCGAGTTCTTCACCGGCGCAACGCACACGGGCGGCGAACAGGTAACGCTGCCCGCCTGGGGCTGGATGGTCTTCGCCCCGGAGGCGAAGTAGCCCCCCCCGGCGGTCTCCGGAAGCCGGTTCCGGCAACGGAACGGTCCGGACGGAGGGCCGGCGCCGTTGCACGAACGTAGCATTTTACTAACTTTACAAACCGAAATACCTTGAACCGCATTCTGATGACACTCGCAGCAGCCGGGCTGGTCGCCTGCGCGACACAGCCGGCATTCGATCCCGCCACGGTGGCCGACGCCACGGGCGAGGTGACACGCATCGAACCCCTTTCGTGGTGGACGGGCATGCAGACCCCTCTGCAGCTGCTCGTCGCCGGGGAACGCATCTCCGATTACGACGTCCGCATCGAGGGCGGACGCGGCGTGAAGGCTACGGCCGTACACAAGGCCGACAGCCCCAACTACCTCTTCGTCGACGTAGCCGTCGACGCCGACGCCGCGCCGGGCACCTACTACCTCGTCTTCTCGAAGGAGGGACGGGAGTTCAAGACCCCCTACGAGATCGCGGCTCGCCGCGAAGGCTCCGCCGAGCGCGGGAGCTTCACCACGGCCGACATGATCTACCTGCTCATGCCAGACCGCTTCGCCAACGGCGACCCCGCAAACGACTCGACGCCCGACACGCAGGAGAAGGCCGACCGCAACGCCTTCTTCGGGCGGCACGGCGGCGACATCGAGGGCATCCGCCAGCACCTGGACTACATCTCCTCGCTCGGCGCCACGGTCATCTGGCCCACGCCGCTGCTGCTTGACGACGAGCCCGAAGGGTCGTACCACGGCTATGCCTGCGCCGACTACTACCGCATCGACCCGCGCTTCGGCACGAACGAATCCTACCGCGACTTCGTCGCCGCGGCCCACGAAAAGGGGCTGAAGGTCATCATGGACGTGGTGACCAACCACTGCGGCACGGCGCACTGGTGGATGCGCGACCTGCCCTTCGAGGACTGGATCCACCAGTTCCCCGAGTACACGGGCACGAACGTCTGCTTCTCGACGAACATGGACCCCAACGCCTCGAAGTACGACCTCAACCTGCAGGAGAGCGGCTGGTTCGTCCCCTCGATGCCGGACATGAACCTCGACAATCCCTACGTGCTGCGCTACTTCCAGCAGTGGGCCGCCTGGTGGACCGAATATGCCGATCTGGACGGCTTCCGCGTCGACACCTACCCCTACAACGAGAAGGGCCCGATGAGCGAGTGGTGCGCCTCGGTACGCCGCGAGTACCCGAACCTGAACATCGTGGGCGAGTGCTGGACCTCGTCGATCCCGCAGCTGGCCTACTGGCAGTCGGGCAACCCCAACCGCGACGGCTTCGACTCGCACCTCCCCTCGATCATGGACTTCCCGCTGCAGGAGGCCATCTGCCGCGGCGTGCCGACCGACTCGCTGCGCTGGGGTGAGGGGATGACGCGCATCTACGACTGCCTGTCGCACGACTTCGTCTACCACGACCTCTCGAAGATGATGATCTTCGCGGGCAACCACGACACGGACCGCATCGGCGACGTCGTGCGCAAGAACCCCGAGCGGATGAAGATCGTGCTGACGATGCTGGCCACGATGCGCGGCATTCCGCAGGTCTTCGCCGGCGACGAGATGATGTTCACCTCGAAGGACCTTTCGCAGGGCCACGGCGGCCTGCGCGTGGACTTCCCGGGCGGCTGGGCCGGCGACAAGACCGACCTCTTCTCGGCCGAGGGGCGCACGGGTCTCGAGAAGGAACTCTTCGACCATGCACAGCGCCTCTTCCAGTGGCGCAAGGGCAAGACGGTGCTCCACAACGGCCGCACGATGCACTTCCTCTCGCGCGACAACACCTATGCCTACTTCCGCTACGACGACACCGACGCCGTCTTCGTCTTCATCAACAACTCGCGCGGCAAGAAACAGGTGCCTTGGTCGCACTATGCCGAGATTGCCGCGGGGCTGCACGACGGGCGCAATGTCCTCACGGGCGAGGCCGCCGAGGTGAGCGACGCCACCGTCGTCGGGCCGCGCCAGGCACTCGTTGTGGAATTCAAACGCTAAACAGATCCCGACATGAAGAGATACCTCATGCTTTTTGCCGCCGCGGCCGCCTCGATCGGCGCCTCGGCCCAGGAGGTGCTCCGCTCGCCCGACGGCGAGCTGGAGCTCCGCTTCTCGCTCTCCGACAAGGGAGAGCCCACCTATGCCCTCGACTACAAGGGATGCGCCGCCGTGCTGCCCAGCCGCATGGGCCTCGAGCTGCGCGGTGACGCCCCGGCGCTGGAGTTCGGCACCGAGATTCAGAAGGGCGGCTACGGCGAGCCCGTATCGCTCTACGACGGATTCGAGCAGTGCGGCGCGCAGCGCAGCGAGTTCGACGAGACGTGGCAGCCCGTCTGGGGCGAGGAGTCGTCAATCCGCAACCGCTACAACGAGCTGGCCGTGACGCTCCGCCAGTCGCAGAGCGGCCGGCAGATGGTCGTCCGCTTCCGCCTCTACGACGAGGGCGTCGGCTTCCGCTACGAGTTCCCCGAGCAGGAGGCGATGACCTACTTCACGATCCGCGAGGAGCGCACGCAGTTCGCCATGACGGGCGACCACACGGCCTTCTGGATTCCGGGCGACTACGACACACAGGAGTACGACTACACCGAGTCGAAGCTTTCGGAAATCCGGCAGCTCATGCAGCAGGCCATCACGCCCAACTCGTCGCAGACCCCCTTCTCGCCCACGGGCGTGCAGACCGCCCTGCAGTTGAAGAGCGACGACGGACTCTACATCAACATCCACGAGGCGGCACTCGTCGACTACCCCTGCATGCACCTCGATCTGGATGATGAGCGGATGGTCTTCACGTCGCACCTCACGCCCGACGCCCAGGGGTGGAAGGGCTACATGCAGACCCCGTGCCACACCCCCTGGCGCACGGTCATGGTGACGGACGACGCCCGCGAGATCCTCGCCTCGCGCCTGATCCTCAACCTGAACGAGCCCTGCGCCATCGAGGATACGTCGTGGATCAAGCCCGTGAAGTACGTGGGCGTCTGGTGGGAGATGATTACCGGCAAGAGCGACTGGGCCTACACGCAGGAGCTGCCGTCCGTGCATCTCGGCGTGACGGACTACGCCGCCGTGAAGCCCAGCGGGCGCCATGCGGCCAACAACGAGAACGTCCGGCGCTACATCGACTTCGCCGCCGAGCACGGATTCGACCAGGTGCTCGTCGAGGGGTGGAACGTCGGCTGGGAGGACTGGTTCGGCCACACGAAGGACTACGTCTTCGACTTCGTGACGCCCTATCCCGACTTCGACATCGAGGCGCTGAACAACTACGCCCATGAGAAGGGCGTGCGGCTGATGATGCACCACGAGACCTCCTCGTCGGTGCGCAACTACGAGCGGCACCTCGAGGCGGCCTACGACCTGATGAACCGCCACGGCTACAACGCCGTGAAGAGCGGCTACGTGGGCGACATCCTGCCGCGCGGCGAACACCACTACGGGCAGTGGATGGTCAACCACTACCTCTACGCCGTGCAGGAGGCGGCCCGCCACCACATCATGGTCAACGCCCACGAGGCCGTGCGCCCGACGGGTCTGTGCCGCACGTGGCCCAACCT
>ERZ824600.399-NODE-399-length-64649-cov-6.840512_pt1 | contig 64649 bp, 108 predicted proteins | sample MGYA00519933_ERZ824600 | MGnify/ENA primary metagenome ERZ824600 (study PRJEB31778, sample SAMEA3449178) | human gut metagenome | biome: human gut; feature: human-associated habitat; material: faeces | place: United Kingdom | collected 2010/2012 ...
GCTATGAATTTTTCTATTGCGTTCCCCTGACTTCGGAATAGTGGCAGGGCTGGCTGGATTGTTTTACTTTGTGCTTCTCTACCGTACATGAGCATTTTTTCATAAGTCCTCTTAAAAACTCAATGATATCACCATCTGCGAATTCTTCATCGTCAAGAAGCTCATTTTCTTCTTCCATATAATACTCCTCCTTGTGTGCATTCTATTCAAACTCTTGGGCGGAGAGATTTATCTGGATGTTTCTAGGTGCACATTTGTGCATTTTATTCTTCATATTCATCTTATTTCGCATTTTTGTGTACCTCGTCTAAAATTTTTAGAGCCAAAATGGAGCCAAATATACTCTTAAAAATATACGTTATAATAATGAACTCACATATCAAAAATACTTAGCTGTGTTTCTTTTAATGACTCAACTTTTCTAATCGTTATTTTGTCATCTTCTTGAACTTGCCCACATAGAAGAGGTGACGAAGGATCATATTTGGTAGCGTTTGTTTCTACACTTTTTGAACTATAATTTGCATAGCAATATGCACATCCATTTTTGCACGTATCATAAGTACCTATTTCAACGCTTTCAACGCATCCACATTCTTTACGCTGATTTTTGTCTTTGCCAACATTAAGTTTACATCCGATAATTTTTTCAATTAATTCTCTATCTATGCAACAATTATGAATTATACCACATTCATCCAAATCTATTTTTTCTGCACAACTTCCAATCTTAATATTATTATCCGCAGCAATCTTACTTAATTTCTCAGCAAATTCCCGCAGCTCATCATCATTTAATTCATAACTTGACAATCCATCCATATTATTTTTATTTTTAGGATATATATCAACAAAACTAATCACGCATTTTTCCGTGTATCCACTTAAAGCCTCAGCAATACTTTTAAATGCCTTCAAATGATATTCTTTCGTATATCTATCAGAAAAGAATATAGGATCATATCTCCAAATCACTTTTTGCTTGCCAATTTTTTCAGATAGTTCTTGAAATACCGGAATCATTTTTGTTTTTTTATTTGGCAAATTAACCTCAACATCATTTCCATATCCCGTTAATGTGAATTGAAAATAGTAATTATAATCTTTTATCTCGTCTAACCTCTTTATCATTGGCAAAGGGTTCTTGGTCCAAAACACTATGCAATCTACAACATCTGGAGTGATTTTTATTTCACTTATCTGATGAGCATTCATAGGGTTACGAACATATAAAAATCCCTCTTTTATTCTATTATAGAACCATTCCGAAAAATAATTAGGAATATCCGTTCTTCTACTTACACTTAATATCATTTCATCACTTCTTTCTTTCCTTTTTTATGAGCATCTGTGCGCCAGCACAACTTTCAAATGGATTATACGCATTTCTAATTTCATCTGAAATCATATTAAAGACGAGCTCACTACTATCATACTGCCCGCCATATTCGTAATGTCTTTCTTTATTTACATTATTAAAATGCATTCTTCTCACTATTTTCGGTGTTTTAATTTTTGACTCTAATAAATCAAAGAATTATCTTCCTCCGCCCATAGATTTTCTGAGATTAATGTCATTACACAAAATATATAGGCTATTGATTATATGAATTCAAAAAATGTGAATTTTACACACAAAAAAGCACCTGCAAATTGCAAGTGCTTTTCTTTTTGATGGAGGCGCCACCCAGATTTGAACTGGGGATCATGGTGTTGCAGACCTGAAAATTCAGAGTTGTAGATCCGCATTAAAAGCCGTTTCGTACAATTTGGTAGTAGGCGTAGCGATACATTAGCGATACATTTATTTAATACCAATTAGCAAAAATAAAACTCGTAAGCATAAAATAATATTTACACTTACGAGTTTATACTATATTTTAAAATTCCTTCCCTGCATCTTTACCAGCCACTCACGCAGAGCTTTGTCAGTTACGAACAGCCTGTTGTTTATTTTGTAGGATGGGAACCCTGACGCACGCATGAGTTTGTAGGCGTTTGTTTTTCCTATTTTCATAACACTGGCAAGTTCGTCTGGCGTGTAAACCCTAATTTTATCACTTGTTACTGCTTCCAAGACATCCATTCCCCCTCTTTGACGGAATTGCTTTTAATTCGTCGTATGTATACTCCTCAACATCAACAGACGGAACTGGGACGACTATCATCTGCGTAATAGCTTTTTCATAAGGATAAGCTGTGGCTGAGTTGTGACTTATCATATCATATACGGCAAAGTCGTATCCCGAAAATCCATTCGACATTTTTGTACCGCGATGAGCAAAATTCTTTTTATATATTATAATAGGTTTGTCGGTGGTATTTGTAATAGGGACAAATATTTCATTTCTATACCCAGAATCTATCACTCCACATCTTTGAGCTATGCCCTTGGTACCAGTGCTTCCTCTTTCCTTAAGAATGAAACAGTAATCTATATCACAAGCGCAAGCGATACCCGTAGGTATCATAACCGTTTCGTGAGGGCTAATGACTTTATAGTCATCTTCAAAATTGGCATACAGGTCGAAGCCAGCATCCTCTTCTCTCTTTGTCGGGATAATTGCCGACGGTCTTACCTTTGCAAATTTTACTGAAGCTATCATATTAATACTCTCTTTCTTCCTTACCTACCACGGTGAATTTAATGTTATTTATATTTTTGTTTTCGTAGCAGCAAGCACTCAAAGTACCGGCTACTACATGATATTTTATCGCAGTCCAATCAGATAAATTACTGCTTCCGAATTCCTCAAATACGAGGTTAACCCAATTGTCGAAGTCTCCAAACTCTGTGGAGAAGATATCTCCTGGTAATATTGTGGCGGACGTTTTCACAATGGGCGATTTAAACATTTCTACTTTCATTTTGTCCTTTCTCGGATAAATATAATAAAAACCTCATAAGTGTACTACCGGCGATGTTGCCAACAGCCACCGTCAATAAGAATAAAACTGGGATTTCGTTTATTTCACCAGCGACACCTACATAAAACGCATCTGCCACAGCGTGGTCAAACCCACATAGTACAAATATAGGTATAGCAAAAACAATCCCGATTATGCTTGAGAATTTTTTATAGTAGTCAACCGATAGAAATATTAACACCCCACACATAACAGACGAAATCAAAGTCGTAACGATATTATTGTCGATTTTCGCAACAATCAAGGCGCTGGCAAGCTCCACTGCTTTATGGTTACACGACAGAACCCTGCCAACTGCGAATGCGGACACAAGGTTAACCGCAACTGATACTATGAATGATGGTGTTTTCCTAAGCGTTACATATCCTGCCATCCCGGTGAATAAGTTTAGTTTGTATTTGCAAACATATATAAGTCCAAACGAAAATAAAGCAGCTCCGATCCAACGGTGGTCACACAACAGATTACAATATCCCGCAATAGCAATAGTTAGTGCCGCTGTTATTGATTTAATACAATTCGTACTCAATGTCACCAGTCTCTTCATCAACAACGGCCACCTCTTTCCATCCACGAGATTTGAGCTTCATCGCCTTGTCCACAGCCTTATCAAAATCTCTTTTGGATGCGATAGTTTCTAAATCATTTTCTTTTGTTTTCTTGCCAAGTATATTATACATTTGTGTGCTCCTTAATCACAGAATAATTCCAATTTAATGTTATCGAGAGATGCTTTGATGTCAACCACTCTCTGATTTCTACTGCCTCTCCACTTAAGAGTCAAGTCTCTCTGTTCATCCACATATCTACCGTCTACGAGGATATCACACAGGCTAACTGCACTTGCCCTGTCCGAATTAGCGCCGTATTTATCATCGAAAATCTCGTCCCAAGAATACCCAGTGTATATCCAGATTGCCTTATTTGGAAGTCTTTCTCTTATCTTTTTTATGAGTTTGAGAACGTCGGAAACGTTCTCGTCGCACAGCGGCTCTCCGCCCAAAATAGATATTCTTTTTATGTACGGTCTTTCAGCCGAGAGTATAAACTCTTCCTCTGTTTCAGTAGTCCACTCTTTTCCGCCGTCGAAGTTCCATGTGTTAGAGTTGAAACAGTTCTTGCAATGGAAGTGGCAGCCCTGAACAAACAGGGCTACTCCTATTCCAACGCCATTTGAAACATCGAGGCTTCTTATTTGTGCGTATTTCATCGCTTATTCATCCTTTTCTATATCAGACAAGTGAACAAATCTGTCGTTTATCTCAGAAGTTCTTCCGGGATTCCAGAAGTTCGTTCCTATATAACCGCACGTTCTTCTTGCTACATTCATCTTGTCTTTATCTCTATTTTTGCAGTTAGGGCATTCCCATTCAAGATTTCCGTTCTCATCAACAATCTTGATTTCGCCGTCATAACCGCAAACCTGACAATAATCACTCTTGGTATTAAGTTCCGCATACATAATGTTATCGTAAATATACTTGATGACTTCCATCACCGCAGGAATGTTGTTATTCATATCCGATGTTTCTATGTACGAGATAGCACCTCCAGGACTAAGAGCCTGGTACTCGCTTTCAACAGCCAGCTTTTCAAACGGATTAATCTTCTCGAAAACGGGAATATGATACGAATTCGTTATATAATCTCTGTCTGTTATGCCCTCAATTATGCCAAACCTCTTTTTGAGACACTTAGCGAACTTGTATGTCGTTGATTCAATAGGGCTTCCGTATGGGCTATAATCTATATTCTCTGCTTGTTTCCATTCGGCGCACTTGTCGTTAAGATGCTTCATCACTTTAAGACCAAATTCTTTGCCGACCCCTTCGCTGTTTGAACAGCCGGTCATGTACTTCACACATTCGTAAAGTCCCGCATAACCTAATGAAATGGTAGAATATCCATTGTAAAGCAGTTTATCTATCTTCTCCCCTTTATCCAGTCTCGCTATTGCCCCATATCTCCATAGTATCGGAGCTACGTTAGACGAAGTTCCGAGTAATCTTTCATGTCTGGCTCTCAATGCCTTGTGGCAAAGATCAAGTCTCTTATCGAATATTCTCCAGAATTCATCCATATCCTTGTTTGACGAGAGTGCTACATCGACAAGGTTTATAGTTACTACGCCCTGATTGAATCTGCCATAATACTTTGATTTATCCTTATTAAAATTCTTTGCTTTTGATATATTTCCAACCGTGTGCGCAAAACGATCTGCGGTAAGAAACGAACGACAATTGTGACTATAGAGCCCAGATACAGTGAAGTGCTCGCTCGACGTCGTGACGTCGTAGCTAAAGCCATCTCTCGTAACATATTCAACATTTGTAACAGAGCAAGTATTGCTATCAGATATACTACGGTTGGTACAGCTTAAGACTGAGTTATGCAGATTCGTTTTTTTTGCACATTTAATAAAGGAGATAAGCTCTTCTGTTGGAATAAATTCAACTCTGTATCTAATTTTGTCTTTACAATCCGCCATATAATGATTATGGTATATCTTTGCGAACATTCCACACGTCTGCGCCAGCAGAGCCTGCTGGATAGCTAATTCTTTATTAGTAGAGCCGATCTGTACAACGGCTTTCTTTAAGGACGTGTTTAAGTAGCCGTCCGCGTCTATCATTCCGGCGATAAAAGCCAGCTTTGCATTTTTACTCCAAGAAAATACTTCATTAGGAATGTGTCGGTTGATCTTTGTCCTTCCGTCGAATGCTTTGATGAGTTCGATACAAAGTTTTGTATGTTTATCGTCGCCATCTGAGACAACCCTAAGATCTTTATAAGTACCCCTCTTTCCTCGAATTCTGTTAATTGATTTTACGGACAACCCATATTCGTCCGCAATAACATTCGAGAAATTTGTTTCAATTTCATCCTCCCCATTTGCAGCAATAGATGCTGTAACGCCTGTATAATACGAAGAATCGCATATCGTAAATCCATATAGCCACGCTCTGCTTTCTTTCATCGTGTATACATCCGTAGGCTCAAATGAACTCGTTTTATCAATTTCAATCAAATCGTTTTCTTTTAAATCAACCGCACATACCACTCGACCATCGACAGTTTCAAAAGGATGATCTGGAGTGCACATAATTGTACGTCCATTTGAAAATGAGATTCGCAACCACTCAGAATTGTGATTTTTAATAATTCCATAATTGTCAACGAAGCCCTTTTTCTGGTCGTAAATTTTAACATTGGGCGTTTTCATGAAAAAGTCAGTTTTGTTAACTTGTTTACTAACCTCGAAATATTTAGATAATCTATCCCACATTCTTTCAAACGACTCTACATACACACCGTTATTATATTTATAAGCAACAACCTCTTTGCCGTCAACACAGCCCATGCACGGATAAACATCACCGTTCTTATATTCTCTCATTTTCTTTGCCGAAATATAATCTGGTACCATTCGCTTTGCGGTGCATTCCGCTGCAAGCTGTGTTAAATAATAATACTTGCTATTTTCAAACACGTTGTCCTCATCAAGCACATAAAGTAACTTTGGGAATGCGGGGGTTATCCAGACACCCTGCTCATTTTTAACTCCTGTTATTCTCTGCTTCAGCATCTCTTCAATGAGCAAAGCAAGGTCATTTCTCGTTTGTCCTTCCGGAACTTCATCGAGATACATACACACTGAAAGGAATGGCGCCTGCCCATTAGTCGTCATAAGTGTAATTACTTGATACTGGATTGTCTGAATTCCTCTTTCGATCTCTCTCTTAAGTCGCTTGTTCGTTGTTTCGGATATGTATTTTTCAAGGGCTTCTTTTGGCAGTTCTTTTAAATCCGAGTCGAGTAGCTCATTAGTTACCTCTTTTCGTATTTTCTCTCTACTAACATCAACGAATGGCGCTAAATGAGAAAGCGTGATTGTCTGACCGCCGTATTGAGAGGAAGCAACCTGTGCAATTATTTGTGTTGCAATGTTACACGCTGTGGAGAATGAATGAGGCTTCTCGATAAGTGTTCCGCTAATAACGGTTCCGTTCTGAAGCATATCTTCAAGATTAATCAAAGAACAGTTATAAAGAGCGTTTTGTCCAAAATAATCCTCATCGTGAAAGTGTATTATGCCGTCATCATTCGCTTGTACAATTTCAGGCGACAACAGATATCTCCTTGTTATATCCTTGCTAACAATTCCAGCCATATAGTCTCTCTGTGTCGTCACCAGTTTTTCGTCTTTGTTGGAATTCTCGGTGCTCCAGTAGTCACTTGTGCCGGACAATAATTCTCTTATCTCATTATCGGTGGTATTCTCATTCTCTCTTTGGAACTCTCTCACACTTCTGTACCCCTCATATGATTTAGCCGTGAGCTTCTGTCCCTTTTCTATTAATTTATCATAGACCATAGTCTCGATGTCAGAAATGCTCAGTTCGTTTTTGACGCGACAGGTTTCTTCAATCTCATCGGCAATTTCCTCTGCTATATTCGGCATTACAATTCCAGAGCCGTTCGTCATTGCTTTCATAATAGCGTTGACAATTTTCTCTTTCTGAAAATCAACCTCACTACAATCCCTTTTTATTACCTTCATATACACATCATCTCCTCAGATTCTCTCAGTGACACCCTTACTTTTTCTATTGCAGGCATCAATTTATCCATAGTGGTTTGGAATTCTTTCCAATCATTCACCCTGTAATATCCCCTTGCGGGTGCTTGGTTCCAAGCATAGTTCATCAAAACTCCAATATAGTCTCCTCTTAGATTTGGTTCATAGTCATCAAACATAATGTCCAGTCCATTAAGCAATGGCTTATCGTGACAGATTATGAGTCTCCTATCTATATCAACCCCTCGAATATGTTTGTTTAACCATTTAGCTTTTCTATACACATTTTCAGGGTAGGTGCTTGTTACGAAATAGACTTCGTTTGTCTTGGCTAAATTCTCTATACAGTCAGCCGCTCCTTCTTTAATCTGGAGCCTTTCCCACACTCTGTCATCACCAAAGTATTGATAAAAATTTTTCCTGAGCTTTGGTTTGACGAACAAAGTCATATCATAGTCGATAATATCCGTCAGCTTCAAATCGGAATCGGCGTCTTCGTTGTAAACGCTAATCACACATTCGGTAAGGTTATTTATTACGTTGTCTACGTCAATCCCTATCTTCACTCTGTTCCTCGTTTCTATTTAGTGCACAGTCAAAAATCACATCCGCTATTCTATCTAAATTGCTGTCTGAGTCGATATCGAACACCAAGTCGGCTTCGTTATCGAACTTTTCGAAGTCTCTTGTTGACATTACCACGCTCATACACGCATCCTTAACGCTCTTTGAACTTGATAAAATAGCTTCGTATCTCATACCAAAGTCCACTTTGATATAAACCATAATAGGGGACACTTGTGTGTAAGAACGAGCATAGGGACGCTCATCTGTCATGCAAACGCCGACGTCCTTTGTTTCAGCGCTCGCTATTCTTGCTATAATTCTGTCATATATGGGCTTAATCATGTCCTGCGAGCCCTGCGCTCCGCACAGTATAATTTCCTTTATCATTACTTTTTTCTCCTGACTTGTACTTTAATAGGTTTGTTGTCTACGGTGTTGTTTAATTCGGCTGTTATGTAGCCAATGGCAATTTTTAAATCATCGGGCTTCAATACCGACTTTAACGGTCTTTCGAGAATATATAACACAGCCCTTTTCAATGTGTCTGAAATATCGAAGTTACCAACAACAGGTTTTAATATTTCGTGCCAATTCTTGTCTAACATCTGCGGGCATATCGGCAGAACTCCGTTCCACGTTCCGTACATCTTTTCCAAAGAAATCTCGTGTTTTAAGTACCATATAGCTTTTTGCAAATCTTCTTCTTTATTGTTTTTTGAATTGCACCTTAATATGTATTTTACAGCATTTCCAAGTTGGAAGTTCAGTCTGTATGCCTCGATAAAGTCCATCACTTCCCAACCGTTATTGCTCTGATAATGACTCGGGTGATTAACCATTTCTTTATTCATTAACATTCCTTTCTCCGCTATCCATCAAAGAGTTTAATGTAAGCTGCTCAAAAGAGTCGCTCTCGTTCTGTTCAAATGACTCTTTTCGATTTTCGTAAAATAACTTATTGTATTCGTCATATCTTTCCTGAATATTGTATATATTAACTTTGTCTTCCTTACACTGTGCTATGAAGTGTGCAAAAAATTTCTGTTCGCACATTTCAAATTCAGGACAGCCACATCTATATATACAGTTCGGGACAAGAACATCCGACCATTCTGGCTCGTATTTATGTAACTCAGCCTTAAAACTCTCACCAAGCTCACGAGCCTCGTCTGTTGCCTGATAACACAGTCGCTTCCGCCACGCATCTATGGTGTTCTGAGAATTTGCGACTCCAGAGAAGTCAACCGCCGCATCCTGCGGCTTCTTTCCTCTCGGTGTCTGATTTTCACAGCGATCATCTCTTTGCGTTGAAATGTATTTCTCAAACTTGTGGCGACTCCACTCGGTTGCCACCCACGAATATATCTTCAGCCAAGACCAGTTAACAACTAAGTCTCTGATAGGGCTGTGTTCAGATATAAGAAGTTTTTTCTTAAACTTTGCCGTAGGTTCGTTATCCGAAAATTCCTTGTTAACCGTCACTCTGCAATGATTCTTCGCTCTTTTCCATCCGTCTGAAAGCCAGTCAATTCTTGTTTTTAGATTCATCTCGTATACCAAGTCCTTTCTTAACCATTGTTATGACTATGTTAAAAATTACATTTAGGATATGTATCGAAAGCCCCACTCCCCAAAGTGCAAACATCCACGCGGGCGCGGATGACTCTATTATCACCCAAAGTAGGATTGCATATACTATCACTCTTCTTCGCTCCTTTGCGATTCTTTATTACGGCCGATATCCGTCTCTTCCGCATCTGCGAAGAACGAGTCGCTATCGAACCATCTGTCGTCAATTAAGTTGCCAATTATTTTAACTGAGTCTCCCCAGCCTTTCGTAGCAACTCTTACATATTTATTTTCTAAGTCGCCCCAGGACTCTACCCCAGCAACATCCATAATACGCATGAGATATTCTATTCCATTCGGGCTTCCTGTGAATTTTTTACTTCCAAGATATCCATATCCGAGGCACCGACCTCCGTAGCTTGTAGCCCAGCCATTTCCGTTTAATACAAGCCACGATGTCAAACATCCATAGTTACCCATTGTCAAAGAGACATCTGTGATCTTTGCGTTTTTGAGTTCATATCCTAGTTCTATTAATTCTTTCTCTGTGTAATTATGCATTATTCTTCACTCCAATCACCAGTATACTCAACTTCCTGATGGCAACGTGGACACGCCTTACTTGACACATACACGTCATATCCTTGATATTCACCGGCATATTCTTTTTCTTCTTCTAAATCGCACCAGTAGCCTGTCCAGTCACATCTTGGATTTGTGCATTTATACATTTTCAAACTCCTCTCTAAGCCACTTTTCTATGTCTGTCACTGTGTCAAACACTTCTGCTCCGCATACACTTCTTACGTTAGTTTCTTCGTTGCTTTCGATGGCGCCTATAAACAAAGCAAGCTGATATGAGTTCATACTCTTAATTTTCTCAAAATTAGTTATTCCCCTGTGCTCCTTCGTGTGTTATGTATGGACTAATCATTACCCTTGTTCTTTCGTCAAAATCGTTTGTTGATATGAGCATATTGTACTTTCGACCTCTAACCGTGTCATTGTTTTCTAAAATAATACAGTCTATTGTACTACCTCCGTCGATAAATTCGCAGGTGAATCCACGTTCACTTTTACGAAATCTCGTAAGTTGATGTTTATTATCTGTCTTTTTAAAGCAAACAGAAAACACTGCTTTTCCCACTGCGTTTTCTACCGAATACTTCTCTTCTTTGCTGGATACTATAACTCCAACCCTGTATCCCGGACTCGTTACACATCTCTCTACAGCATCTTCTATTGGATTCGCTATTAAAACATTCATTTTTAAACTCCTTCGCTATCCTCTGTAATCATCCATTTTCTAAAATACTGAGCTGCTCGGTCGTCGTCTATTTCTACCGTCAAAGGTTTTGATAAATCCAAGCTAAACATACCCATTAGACTTGCCCCATTAACAGCATATGAATCCTGTCTGACCACGCTATGACTTGCTACAGCCGAGCATATCGTTACAAATGTTTTTACATCATCTATTGTGGTTAATTTAACCTTAAATAATCCTGTCATTTTCTCTCCTCATAAGTAAGTATCCCAATCCTCTGAAGCATCTCGTCCTAAATACACCATTTTCGAAACGCTTCCTTTAAATTCTTCATAATAATCTAATGAGCCATAAGCGTACATTTCGTTGGAGACCGAGTATTTATCCATAATGAACTCCAGCAGATTGCCTGCGTATTCTCCGTTGTAGTCCATGCACGGCGTGTACATATTGCTCTCATCGCAGTCGCTGTCCCACTTTCCGTCAGCTAACATAACGGTAAATGTTTTCCCTGTATCAAGAGTTACCTCAAATCTATCTCCTATGTCGGTAGAATAGTAACTACCCAAAGCAACAAGATAATCGTTGTTGTATCGTCTCATTCCAAGTTCGTCAGTCCACGCTACCTGCTGTAGTCTGTAATGAGGCGTATACCAAAGGTTGTAGAATCTATAGTCGGTACAATACTTAACGTGAGTTGAAACTGATGGTACAGAGCATTCTTCCCCTATCTCAAAATTAGATTTTTTGATAGAGACCGAGCTTGTTTGCTCAGAACTCTGTGCCTTGCTAAGCCTATCAAGCTCACCTTTCAGTGCAGAAATCTCATTTTCGTTTTCAACAATATGCTTTTCTATCGTATCAAACTTGCTTTTTGTACTGCTTATATAGCCCTCAAAACGTTCATTTAAGTCTTTTATTTCATTGTTTAGCTCAGTCACAGACTGAGATAGTCGGTCGTTTTCTTCTCGACAGGCTCTTGCCGTGCTAAGTTGCGATGAGCAATTGATCCAACTCATTGAAACCAAGCATAGTAAAATTATCGCCAGTCGAGCGTTCTGATTGTGATTGTTCATTTATTACCCCTTATGTATTAATTAATCCATTTAATAGACGGATCGCCTTTGAATCCTTTCTCCCAAACAAACCAAGCATACGCCATTGCGCTGGCTTTGTGGGTTTCAAACTCTCCGTTGATTGCGCAGTCGATCCTTGACGAGCATACATATACTGTCTTTGGAGGCGAGTCCAGGAACAATTCCTTTCTTGATTTGCTCTCTAAAAACTGAAGTTTGAGAAACATAGCGACCTTATAGCCGTGCTTTACGATATCAAGAGACTTTCTTACAAATTCTAGTGCGTATTTGTACGGCGGGTTGGTAACGATGTCGCCATCGAATGCGTCTTTTGCATTTAGAAAGTCTAAAGGTTCTGTTTCTCCATATCCCCTGTAAACGAGGTCTGTGCTTCTTACATTATATCCGTGCTGCTCAAGAACTTTTGAAAGATGTCCCCCCCCACACGCACATTCCCAGATGTTTTTTGAAAATTGCTCCTTTTCTAATAACAACTCCATTGCCTTAGGATCGGTTGCATAATAATCGTTTGGATGTCGCTCTTTCTCGGAGTGATTAGAAGCGCCCAAAGTAGCAAATGCGCTCATCTTATTTCCCGTCCAGTCTTTAGTATTCAATAAACACATCATCCTTTCTTCATTACGAATAACTTTTCTATAGCTTTATCGCAATTAACTCTGTCCGATTTCTGATACACGTTTCTCTCTTTTTGCCAAATACATTCAAAGTCGTCTGGCATACTGCATTCGCTAATAACCACCACGTTATCCTTAGAAAGTTGGCGGCAGAAATCGTAAAACTCTTCGTAGTTTAGTTCCTGACCCTTGTACTGTTTTGTGCCTTTATACGGCGGATCTAAATAAAACAGAGCATTGCTTATTCCTTTGTTTAAATACTCTTTATAGTCTCTACACAACAAATCTATTCCAGAGAGAAACGGTGCTTGTTGTTTGAGGTTAGCGACTCTTTCTGAATAAATACTTCTGTCTCCGCATCCGTCTCTCCCATAACCACCGTCGAAATATCGTCCGCCATAACTTGCACAATAACCAATTAGAGCCCTGTACTCCCTTGAGTATTTCGAGTTGTTTTTGTCCGCCCGAACTTCAGCATAATGTTCAAACGAGCATTCTTGCGGAGCTATCGACAAAGAATTGTCTCTTTGCACATATTTAAGTAACGCTATTAAATCTTCGTTGCTGTCACTTCCTATGCGTGATTTGCATCTGATTTTGTCAATAACATTACCCCCCCTACGAAAGGCTCTATATACGTTTCGATTTTGTTTTCGTCTATGTAACTCTGTAAAATCGGAATTATATATTTAGCCAACCTGCTTTTGCTTCCTTGATAAACCATACTTTCCTTTCTTTTATCAACGCAACTATTCACTCTATCTAAACTCGTCCGTGCAAATGTATGCGCTGTTGTATTGCGCTTTATATAAGTGCTCTGCTATTAATTCGCAACAATTTGTTACAATGCCATTTCCGGCTTGTTTGTAAAGATTAGCCGACGAAACACCTACAGCAGAGGCTTTGTAGCAATCTTCTTTATCAAAACCCATTAACGTCCAACACTCGCTTGGTGTTAGTTTGCGTGATTTGTTCTTTAGACGCACACCAGTTGCCCCGAATGTTCCGCTTCGGAGATAGTTAGCTTGCGATGTTTTTGCATATTGTGCTTTAATCGTCCTCGAAATTCCTTCTTCGTGTGGGTTGATAAGTTCCCCACCTATAATTGTGTCAATTTTTGTTCTTTCATAGAATGGTTCAGGGAACTTAAACGAGACGGCGTCAATATCATTGCGGAAGCTGACTACGAACACACGCTCTCTGTGTTGAGGCACTCCACAGTATTTAGCATTGAGAACTTGCCAGTAAGAGTTAAATCCTAATTCGTCAAGAACAGAAAGCAAATTATTGAAATCGTTTATGAATTTCTTGCCAACAAGATTTTTAACATTCTCAAACATTATGTATTTGGGAAGAGTTCCGTCATCTTTAGCCGTTTTTAACAGCCTAATATTTTCCCATAAAAGAGAACTTCGAGTAGAATCACTGGGTGACAAGCCTTTCATTTTCCCCGCAAGGCTGATGTCGGTACACGGAAAACTGCAAGTCCATAAATCAGCATACGGCAGCTTTTCTATTTTGCTTATATCCCCTAAATTATTGGATAATTTACAAGCAAGCCAATACTTTTCTATATCGTTGGACTTTCTTCTCGCAAGTTTCTCCCAATCGTAAGATTTGTTCTTTTCAGGCTCATAACCAAGATTTATGGCTTTTAAATATTTCACCATTTCTTCTCTTGAAGGATATTCGGAATAATTCTCTATCATCTCATTAGTTAATCCGCGATGGACTGCTGCATAAGAAACTACTGCGTCTTTGTTTATATCCGATGTGTTTAACACATCTAAATCGAACAGCCCTGAGTCTTTAAATCCTCTTTCCTGACAGCCAACACCCGAAAACAGAATGTTTGCTGTTAGTTTAATTTTGTCTGTGGAGTCTGGCTTGTTTATTTTCTTCAATTGTCATATGTCTACAGAATATGCGCATATATTTTTTTAACCGGTGTTACTGTTAAATCCTTTCTGAACGTTTGGCGTTTGCAACCGCCTTGTTACTGTTGTGATTGTTTGGCTCTTATGAATAATTTTTCTGTAGCATTGCTTCTGTCTGAATGATTTAGCGTTATTGTTGTCTCCATACTCCACACACATTCAAAGTCTTCTGGAGCGTTATACTCGCTACACAGAACGATGTTGTTGGTGCTTATTTTTCTTACCCAATTCCAGTAGTCGTCGTAGTCTATCTTGTCTTTATACTCTGTTGTTCCGAAATACGGTGGGTCGCAGTAAACTACCGAATTCACAGGATTTAAATTTGAATAAGTGTCACGTTTAAATTCTACATCCTTAATTAATGGAACCTGTTTTGTTATATTTCTCACAGCTTCGTCATAATAATTGCGCACGACTCCAGTCTTTGTCACTACCGTGCCAGCGTATCCGCCGAACCACTTAGCGTTGTATGTAGCAAGTAATCCAGCTAACGCCACAACCTGTTTGGGATGACAATCCTTGTTGTCTTTAACGCTCTGGTACAGTTCTTTGCTCATATCTACGCTTCTTATATTCCAGCCATTTTGTAGAGACTTGTAAAGGGCTATGAGATATTCGTTATTGTCAACACCTATTCTTGTGTCGCAGCGAACCTTATCAATGACATTCGCCCCCCCCACAAACGGTTCAATGTAAGTTTTAATTCCGTTCTCGTCTATGTATTTCTGGATTATCGGGACTATATATTTTGAAATGCGGGATTTGCTTCCCATATACTTCATAAATCTCTTACTCCTGCTCTATAAAAGGTGTGATAACACACCTCTTATCAAGCTCATCGAGCAACTCGTCCGCGCAGTCCGTGCAAACATCAAGATTTATCGTATCGCCATCTCTCTTGGAACCGTATCCGATAATAGTATGTAATCCAAAATCAAACATCTCATCGAGCATATCAAATGTCTTGCCGCATATGTTGCATTTCTTTGTTGTCATAACTTGTCCTTTCGCATTGCTTAATAGATTTTTGTGAAGTTTGTGAGCGTAAAGTACGCTCCGTCCTTTTCAAAAGAATGACAATAAATTATGTCGTCTTTCTTAAAAGGTTCTTTATCGTAAACTCTATTAAACACTGTCATTCTGCATTCTTTGCCTGAACCGATTGACTTTGTAATAATAGAGTATCCGAACTGTTTACCGTCCTTCTTTCTGCAAACAGGATACATATCAAGAACATATAACTTACGCCTGTCCTCTTGCTTGTTTGATATATAGCCTACATATCCCATTGCATCTTTGAAGTTTCGCACTTTGAGAATATCGCTTAAATCCTCTAATCCAGCAGACTTTATAGCATCCTCGCTCTCGTCTAATATCGACTTTATATCAAGCAGCGTGTAACTCTTTGCAACTCCGCCAGATTTCGTTTGCCCTACTGCGTATTTTTGCACAATAGGTTCGAGAGGAGTTCCGTCAATGATTTGACGGCTCACTTTACTTGCCTTACCCTTCTTGAAGGTGTTGTAGTATAAATCAGATATCCGCAATAATTCTCGTTGATTTCCGTATACTGAGAAAAAATCAATTTTAATGAGTATATCTAACTGACGGGCATCTACTGTTGTGTTCTGAGATATATCAACCAGAACGTCTATAAATCTCTTGTGATTTTTCTTATGTGCTATTGTATACAACTCTTCTCCGATGCCACTACCCATATGTTTGATAGACGAAAGTCCTTTCGCTATCGTGTTGGTTTCAGTATCGAGGAAGTATTCACTCTTTGAAACTTTCCATTTAGGCGATGTTACTTTTATTCCTATTTTCCCAGCATATGTAGTGCCATTGCTGATATCTGTGTCGTTTGCGGCATTGTTTAAAAACGCTGTGATAAATTCTAATGGATGATAGTATCTATAGTAGGCACATAAGTAACCGAGAAGACAGTATGCAATAGAATGGTTATAGCCAAACATATAGCTAGACGCATCTTCTATAATTTGTAGAAAATCTTTAGCCTCTTTTTCGCTTTCATCTCTCGGTTTGCTTGACTTTGAGCAATAACCCTCAAGGATTGATGGCATTGCTTTGTCGAGTCTATCTCTTTGTTTTCTTGCAATAGCCCTTCGGATATTGTCGGCATCACTACCGCTTAATCCGCAGATTTGTTGCAGGAACTTAATGATATCTTCCTGGTACACTAGATAACCAAGATTGTCTTTAAGCAACTCATCTATCATTTCAGACGGATTGCTATGGAGTTTTCTTTCAAGCAAATCATTACGATACGAGGCTCCTGACGGTCTTATACACGCCGTTACGATTGACATATCGAAAATGTTCTTAGGCTTGAATTTCTGTAAGCACTGGTAAGCGAAGGCGCTTTCAAACTGGAAGAGCGCTATAGGGCTTTTTATCATATCATCCCACACTTTTTCATCGTTCCAGTCAATTTCGTGAGTTTTTGGATACGGTTGATTTAAGTATCTACAGGTATCACGAATTACCTGTACTGTTTTGAGAACTAAAACCTTTATGATGTTACAATATTTCTTTTATCGCGTTTTCCAAAGATAAGCCTTTTGTCTTTATTCTGTAATACAAGGAGTTGTACTTCACTCCAAGTTTCTTGCTCCAATCGGCTATAGTGTGAGATTCTCCGTTGTGTGTGATATATACATTATTCATCTTGTTATTTGCTTGAATATACATATTTACAAATCTGCAATTTTGCGGGCAGTAATTTCCGTTAACATCTATCCGATCTAGCGTGCATTCTCCTCTTTTGAGATATTTATTATATCCAGCATTTGTAGCCCACTCAGCAAATGAAGGGTAATTTTGCCATTCATCACAAACAGTAATCCCTCTCCCACCGTAGCTTTCATATTCTGAGTAATTTGGGTTGTAACACCTGTTTTTCATATTAGCCCACACGCTATGAAGCCTGTCGTATCTTCCGCCGTGTTTAGTGTTCGCTTGTGCTGTTCGTTCCCTCTGAAGACACCCACAACTCTTGGTACGCCCTCCTGTTAGTTGAGGAGTTGTCACAGTCGTTTTATTTCCGCACGAGCATTCACAAATCCAGCGGCGTGTGTGCTTTTTCGTTGACGGATTTATGTAATCGTCATTGGAACGTCCAATCACTATAAGTCTGCCAAATGTCATTCCTGTTAAATCTATTTTTATCACCCCCAATCCTTTTAATAATTGTAACATCGCGCTGAAACTTTCGCTCCAGAGTAGACTATATCTTCACCCTGATGGGTGCCCACCGCTTCGGAGCTGTAGCCCCTACTCCCTCACGGGATAGTCGTTGAACCTTCCTCTGTTCGAGGCTTGGCTGCTGATTGCCCATTCATAGCATTTAGGGTTTAACCATGTGCCATCTATCTACTTCTTTCCGCTTTCACAACCGTCACGCTTGTGCTTTTCATCACTACGTTGTGGTGCAGATAGCTTTAGGGTGTTCCAGCAATTCAATGGGTTTTATTCCCGCACATTCTATACGGGCGATCTGTTAGTTCAAATCATATTTTGCAAGTCCGGTAAAGTCGTGTATGTTGTCCATATCTAACATAAGACATATATCGCCGTCTTTGTCAAACGTACCATAATTGTCATACAATGTTATCGGGCTGATTACCATTCCCGCTGGGTGTACCGACTGAGATATTTTTGTATCTACCAGACCATCATAATAGTAGAATAACTCTGGGTACTTCTTTTTGGCTTTTTCTTCGTCTTTATCAAACTCTGATTTTATATCAGCAATTCGCTTTAAATTCCACGGATTTTCGCTTTTTTCGGCTGTCGGATGCTGATTTGACCATCTTTTTGCAAAACATCTTCCGACTTCATCAATCACACCTTTCGATTGTAGCGTTCCAAAACTAGCGACTCTCGCCGTCTTGTCTGCACCGAATCTTTCTGTGATATGTTCGAATATCGCTGGTCTGTCTGACTCAACGCAGTCGATATCAATATCTCCAATTTCTTTACGAGATTCATTGGCAAAACGGAAGAATGATGTTTTCCATGTTTCTGGGTTAAGGTCTATAATATCAGACACATATGCCACCCTTGAACCACCGACAGAACCTCTCGCTGTTCCGATTGCCATGTCCTTATCTTTGCACCAAGTAATAAGTTCGCTCATTGAGAGCATAAAGCCCATCATATCAAGTTTCTTAAACACCTGCATCTCTTCGTCTATGGCTTTACGGAACCCAGCCTTTTGCTCTGGCGGAATAATCCCGTTGTCAAGTTTTTCTTTGAACTTTCTTTCCACGGTTTCTACAAAAACATCTGCATCTTTTTCTCTTGTGCCATAAAGTATTGGGTATTTAATCTTTGTGTCGAGTTCTATGTCGTCTACCAGATCGTACAGTAGATTCGTGTTGTCAATCGCCTGCATAAAAGCATCCTCTGGCAACGCCTTCTGTTCTTTAAACATCTGCACGAGTTCGTCGTATGTCTTAAACGACAAGTCAAAAGAATCTTCATCTCCATATGACTTATTCTTAGCTTCAAGTAACACCTGGCGGCATTCAGCTTTATACTTGCTGGACGAATGTGTATCAGTACCAGCGATTAATGGCTTGCCTAACCGTTTAGACAGATCGTACAGACGCTTGTTAAAAGCTATCTGATCTGGGTGGTTGTGCGCTTGAACTTCAAAGAAATCGTATTTATTGGCAAGTTCCAAATATCTTGGGTGAGTGTCGTCAAGTTTGTTTAAAGGACTCGCTAAACACGCGCTTGTGGTTATTATGTTGTCTGAGATGTTAAGAAACTCATCAAACGAAATCCTGTTATTGTAATAGAAATGTTCCGAATCACAAGACATTGACACAAGCCTGTTGAGTTCTCTTACTCCGTCCATATTTTTAGCCATAAGTATGGTGTGGTAGTTATCTCTGACTTTCTCATCAAGCCTTTCGGTCAGGTAAATCTCTACAGAATGGATATATTTAATCCCAGCTTCCTTACAGGCTACCCATTTTTCAGTCCAGTTCAATGGCTTCCCGTGTTCAGAAAACGATATTGCTTTCATTCCGTTTTTAACAGCAAGCTCTATGTAGTCTTTTGGTTTGCTACAACTATCGAGCAAACTGTACTCAGTGTGTAAGTGATATGGTATATAGTTGTCCATATTCTCACCCCCTACTTAAATTTAAATCTCTGGTCGTATATATGTGTAAATACGTCAAAACCCTTGTCTACCGGAGAATCCTTTTCTCCCAACAAATTGTCCTTGTCATAAAGAAATTCGACATTTACATAATTTTTGAGCTTGTTTATATTTCTGTCTGCCGTGATTGTTACATCCTTATCTAACGCAAAAACCACTCTACATCCTATCTTTGCTAAAATTTTTAATTGATTAGTGTTTAAGTGGCTTGTCAAAATTGCTCCGCAGTTCTCAACGCCCCAAGAATGAGCGATGAGCACTGACTTGCACCCTTCGAAGATTATAATTTCTCTCTTTGCCTTTATTGCATCTATGTTGTCGCTAAGACCGTATATCGTATTGAGTGTTCCCCACGGATAAAAATAACAGTATTTACTCTGTCCTTTCTCTTTCCAATCAGCATCCAAGGCTCTACCGCCTATGTTAACAATGTCTCCTGTGGTGTTTCTCACTGGGTATACTAGTCTGTTAGAAAACGCATCATAACAAACCTGGAATTTATCAAGAGCTTCTTGAGAGATACCCTCGCCTTTCCACACATCTAACTTATCTTTTGGACGACTATATCTATCCATAAAGTTGGTTGGCAGAATGGTTGATTTTTCTGGCTTTTTCTGAGCTCTTGGCTTTTCATATTTCTTACAAGCTATCGTTGCTACTAGCTTACTATTCTGCTTAAAGTCTAGCTCTCCGCCAACACCGGCGTATTCCTTTAGCATTTCTATAGCTTCCGTTGTTGAACATTTATAAAAATACTTTAGAAATGTGATAGCCGTTCCGCCAATACCACTTGCAAAACAGTAAAATCTGCCTGTTTCTCGTCGAACTGAAAATGACGGTGTTTTTTCGTCCTTGAACGGACTTAAGCCCCAATACTCTCCGTTCTTTTCCTCTAAGTCTACATAATGCGAAACCAGGTCTACTATGTCAATTGATTTAAGGAGCTCGTTTACATCCATTTTGCTACCTCTTAAAATGGTTCGATTGGAGTATGCTGTTTTGCTTGTTCATAAGAAATATGGTTGCCGTCGAATTTCAAATCAATAAACTCCCCTGGAGCGTGTTGCATACCATTTCTGTTAAGAACAACTCTAAGTTTTTTGTTTCCGCACTCCAGACCATACTCATCAATCTCCTCTTGCGTCTTATCAGTTATTACGGCTATCACACTAGCATTTCTACCGATCTTAGCCGAGTCTGCAACCTTGCCCGACGCCGTTGCTTGAGCGGCGCCTATGCCACAGATGTTCATATCCCCACAAATTTTGTTTTTTACCATCGTTTGTTAGCTGTTGTGAGATTTTCTGTACGGCTGGGAGAAAGCTCTTTCTGCAGACCATCCTCTCTCAATCCTGCCAGATAATGCCTTAGGGGAATATCCTTTGTCATTGTCTATTCTGTCTAAGAATAAAGAATTGTCATATCCAGAACTTACTGCCCATTTGTAGAATGGCTCAAATCGGTGCCACTCTTCACAAACAGTAATTCCTCTACCGCCATAATTCTTGTATGCTTTAACAGAGCGGTTATTACATCTCGTATTCATATTGCTCCATATGGTGTAAATGCGAGTGTTTATTACGTCGTGCCATGGGCATCTTTCTCTGGGAGCCTTTCTCAAGCAACCACACGATTTTGTTTTCCCGGCTTTTATCTTTTCTAATGAAAGAATTTTTTCTCTGCCACATTCGCATAAGCACAAAACCATCCTGTGCTTCCCACCGGTTGGAGATATGTACGGATCGACCTCTTTTATAATCGTCAGCATTCCATATTTTTCTTCCATTCTATAACCTCCTTTCCTTAAAAACATTCTCACAACGGGCGCTACCCCTGCCTTGCATTTTGCAACTCTTACTTTCGCAAGATGTCCAGACTATATCTTCACTCTTTCGAGGCTCGCCGTTTCGGAAGCGCTTGCTTCCTACATAATAGTCGTTGAACCTTCCTCTGTTCGAGGCTTGGCTGCTGATTGCCCAATCTTGTCGTCTTTACCGTTGCCGTATAAGGCTATTCGCCATTCCGTTTTGGTGACAAGCTCTAAGGGTTTCCCAGCAATTAAACGAGTTTAACGTGAACAATGGTACTTATCCACGAATTTACCGAGCTCTTGATACGAGTCAAAAGCCGTTCCTTCTCCGCTTCCTTTAAAGTAATCCACAATAAGAACGTCTAGTCCTTGAACGTGTTTAACTTTCTTGACCGCAGTGTAGATGCTCTGCTGGTCGAACATAGGAATGTAGATATGGGTAAATTTTCTTGTCTTTAACCACGCCCTTGCGTCGTCAATTTTTCTTTTTTCTTCTTCTGTATAATTGCCTGTTGTCAGCCTGCGATATTCAATACCCGTCAGATGAGCAAGAACTCTTGCTGTGAACATTCGAGTGTTAAGCTCGCTGTCCAGATAAAGAACCGCCTGGTCTTTTTTGAGCAAATCCATTGCACAGTTGAGCAGCATCATAGACTTACCTTGCTTGGCTTCAGCGGCGAATATGAATAATTCTCCTCTCTCAATTGTTGCGTACTCGTTGAGCTTGTCAAACTTAAATGGTATTCCCGCATACCCATCTTGCTGTCGGTTCTGGATTTCGTTCCAGCAGTCGTCTATAACGTCTTTGAATTGTGGTATGTCATCTGTGGTTGAGTAGTCGGTCATTACCTCATCAATAAGACCGTAAATCTTTTCTTGGATATCATTGGCTTCTTCGTTGCAACACAAATCTTCACACTCTTTAAGTCTCTGATATGTGTCTCTTCTAAAAGCCGCATCGACAACGTTACCTACTAACAGCTTGTATTCCTCAATTGAATTGCGGGCAAGTATCTCGCTCATTTCTATCAATTCTTGAATCTGCTCGATAGTTATGTCTTTTGCTATCCTACGCATAGCGTCGCTTGACTCAAGTATTTGCATAACACCAAAAGCGTCTACTGTTGTGATGTTGTTTTTAGCCATTTCGCAGATTGCTGTATAGAAACAGCGATTCTGTCTGTTTGTAAAATGATTAGGTAATAAGTTTTCAGAATAGAAAGAAAAATCAGGATGCTTAATGAGCGTGGCAATAATTCCCGACTCACTATCAAGTCGATTGATTTCATCAGCTTTCAAGTTATTCACTCCTTATTTTCTAAATAATACTTGCACTTATTGTGCAACCCGCAAATGTTGCGGCATTTGAAAAATTCTGGCGTTCCCTCAAAGTCTTCAACAAGCAGTAACTTATTAATCAAGTCAATTGCCCATTGCTGAACCCTTTCGTAAGCATCTTCATCAAAAGGTTCTTCTATAAAGTTGCCATTTCTAAAACAATTAAAGCATAGGAACTTGGGCTTCTTCCTGTACTCTTTTTCTACAGGAACAGAGTACAAATAAAGCTGTTTGAGCATTCTGTCTAAGTCTAAATCGTTTTTAGTTGGTTTGGATTTTTTACTACGAGGTGATAATGTCTTTGATTTGTTGTCAATTATTATAATATCCCCGTTTTCGTCTTCGCAAAGTAAATCTATGTATCCTATCATCGGAAACCCACCGATTTCAAACTTAACCTTTTTCTCAACACCCAAAACTTTATATGGCACAGGCTCAAACTTGGAAAGATAATTTATTGCATCGTTTATATATTTCTGTACGGTTGTTTCTTGAGGGCGAACTCCCTGTATTTTTGACTTATACTCTGTAAGAAAAGTCATCAACATCTCATCTCTGGGAATCTCGCCGTTATAGAAGCCCTCTAGTATTTCGTGAACTAACGATCCATAGCTTGAGAAAAACATTGGCTCTTCTTTTTTGTCTTTAATATACCTGAGAAAGAATTTGTAGGGACAGTCGTCATACGATGTCATTCTTGAATAGCTCCATGTAAATGTCTCGATAATTGGCTTGTATATTAGTTCAGAAATACGCACCACCTCCTATCCTTTATCATTTTTTAGAACGGCAAATCTTCCGCCTCGACCTCCCCACCATCAACTTCCTTTTCTGTGGAGTTAGTCTTCGGTGCCTGCGCAGAATCCCCCTTTGTTGCTAATTCAAAGTCAAAGACATTAAAATTTGTATACGTCTTGTTCTGTTCCTTGTCGTACTTACTTGTGACGGCAACGTCAAGCAACTTAATTCTATCCTCTTTCTTGAGAGATAAAGCCTTGCTTGCCGCAGCGGTTCCAAGAAATGAAACAAACCCGCTGAAGTCTGTTTCGTATTTGTCTGTTTCCTTATCCTTACGACTTGTTGATATTCTTGCACTTGTTATGGTTGCTGTCTTGGGGGTTATTTCCCATACTGTTGCATATGCATTGTTTCTAAAACTCATTTTCAAATCTCCTTACTGTTCTGTAGTCTTTTTCTTACTTGTTTTGTTAATGTACTTTTCCTTGAAATCTGTCAGCAATTTTCCTGCAAGTACCGGCTCTGCAATTGCCTTGTAATTTCCGCCCTTAATATACTTGTTTATGAACGACTTTATCTCGTCCTTGTCTTTCTGTGTGGAATGTTCTTCAAGATATCCTCTCACCAGTTTGTCAAGTTCTTCTATAATTGGGGCAGATAAAGCCCGATCTTCTGCCTCCTCTGCTTCCCTCTGCTTGCTTCTCCAATTATCTGGATCGTCTTCGGGTGTGCTGATGTTGAAATACTTGAGCAGGAAGTAACGGAAGCTGTATGTGAGCGCCGACCCGAAAGCCTGAGAACCGTCACTTTGATGTCCCACTAAAACCCACGGGACTGAGATGCGTTCGTCTGGGTTATCATTGTTAATCCAAACATACGTCATATCAGCATTCACGCGAATCTCGTTGACTATTTCGTCAGTAGTTTCAGTAGCACCGTCTTTGCCCTTTTTGGATTTTAGCTTGTGATAGGTGTATGGAACCACTTCTAGTGTCTGTGGTGTGATGTTGGGAATTAAAGAGATTCCGTACTTTTCCATCAATCCAGTAAGTTTGGCAAGGATTTCGTCGTCGGTTACATATTTATAACCGTATCCCGCCTTGTTTTTTCGAATTACCTCCACCTGCTTTCTTATCTTCGCAAGTTTCTGATAAATGTTTAAAGTTGCTTCTGCCAATTAATTCATCCTTTCTTACTTAGCACTTTCTTTTATGTACGTTGCGGATTCGTCAGCGACGTGCAATAACCACGCAAACGGACACTGTTGATAAGCGTTACTTACTTCTTTATTTCCATCCCAGCAACTCATATGACAATTAATTGCCACCGCCTCTTCTGGTGTTAATTTTATGAATTGCTGAAGAATGAATACTGATTTACTGCCATGACCTCCATAACAAAACTTTTCCTTTATGTTATAAGCGTCATAACTCTCCCACCGCCCCTCGTCGTTCTTGCGATTCCTTTTCTCTACTGTGTAGAAATTTGCTTTACACAGATCGTGAAATAGCGATGATATAATCACTGTTTCTTCTGTCACATTGACTTCTTGATATACAGAGAGCAACCTTTTAAGTTCGTCATACACACTCAGAGAATGCTCTAATAAACCTCCTGGATACGAACCATGATACACCTTGCTTGCAGGAGCTCTGTAAAAGTCTGACCTTTCAAGCCACTCAAGTAAATCTTCAAAGCCCTCTCTATTTACCGTTTTGCACAGTTGCAGGAATCTTTCCTTAAGTTCCATTGGCTATTCCTTTCCACCGCCTGCTTCGTTGGCGGCTATTATTATGATACCGACTTATCGGCTGGCTGGGGTGACGAGACTCGAACTCGTGGCACACGGTGTCAAAAACCGATGCCTTACCGCTTGGCTACGCCCCAATATCTTACATTTTAAAAATGGCAATAAAAAAAGCACCTGTGTTGGTGCTGCTATAATTTTGAAATAAAAAAACAACCTCTATACTTGTTGAGGTTGTAATTTATTTATATTCAATTGTTCACTTATTTAAGAGATGCGCCATAATGTGCTGTTTTCCAATTCGAATAATCAACAAGACGAATCTCTCTGCTCTTTCCTTCTCCACTACTGAAGTCTGTTGCTCCGTCTGCAAATCTTTCGAGAATTTTTTCTGTTATTGTGACTCCGGCAATTTCCGCCGAATAAGCTCTGTAGTAAATCCCTGAGTCTCTAACATTGGACATAGTTAAATTCTGATCAGTGATTCCGTCGGTAAACGCTTTTCGTGTTCTCTTTCCTATTACCGGGAACAACGTTTTTATAGTCCCAACGGTTCTCATTCCTCTGAGCAGCACATCACCATCAACCCTCTTTACAGGATTATTATACTTATTCTTTTCATACCGAAAAGACTTTGCTTCAAGACAATTCCTGATAGACGGAATGGCTTCTGGTGGAATTGATGCAAAGTATCCGTTAGCGAGTTTTATTCGTAAATTTATCATGTCTATCTCAGAATTTTTGACCGTATAAATATCATTTGGTAATACTCCACAATATACTAACCAAAACGCAGCCTTGATAATATTGTCACTTGTCATATCGCTTTCTTTTGAAAAAACCGTATCGAGATAGATTTTTAATCCAAGGGGGTTGCCAACCGTCTTCTCTCTTATTGCAGACAAATCTGCGTTCAGAGACTTTAGCCATTTGTACGAGTCGGTCGCCCCGTCGATATGGTTTAAATAGCACCACTTGCAGTACAGTCTTGCATACATCAACTGAGATCGAGCACTACCCACCTTGACATTGCCCATTTTTTTAAGACTGTTCTCCAACTGAGATACAGACATTTCGTACAAATCCATGCCCGCTTCCGTTTCGATTTGCTTTATTGCCACAAGAAACCTAGCAGCCTTGATTCTTTGAGAAATTAATTCGATGCTGTCTATATATGCTCTTTTAATTTTCTCGTTATACATCGCCATACCGCCTTACTTGTTAAGAGAAATCGCTCTTTCTCTCGTCTCTTCTAAAAGAGTAATATCAACGAATGATATTACTGATGTAGCCAGAAGATATGCTGTTGCTATATTTTTCATACTGCTATTGGGTATTGTGGTGACAAATCCTTTTATCCTATCTTTTGATACGCAGACAGGATTCTCACACAGAACCATACTATCTCTCGGAACTCCGTCTGTGCTAGATTTAAGCAATACATGGGTCGGCTGAGCTATGTGCTTTAACTTCGTAGTTAATGGCAGTACAATAAGATTGGGACTGAACTCGTTGCCCTTGTTATTTTGGATAATCACCGCTGGTCTTATTCCTGATTGCTCACAACCGACTCCTTCAAATTGAAAATAATATACGTCGCCTATTACAATTTTTCTTTTTGTCATGTGTAGTACCTCGTTAAGTGAAATGTTAGTGTTGTTCTTTTTACAGCTTGAGTATATCACCAATTTGAGGTTTTGTCAATACCTAAATCAGTACAATTGTGTAGGCGATTTTGCTAAAATTTTATATTTGTTTTTGGTATTATTGCAAGTATTAGCAGAAATTATTGTTATTACGCACATATACGCACATGGGTAATCGGCAATTTCAATGTCCTCTATATTGCCGATGGTTATGTATGATGAGTTGTTCTTGAAACACACCATATTAGCTACTGGGCATACGCAAATCTTGTCAAACGACAGAGAATAATCGTCTATGTAAAAATCGTCATCATCCTGATTGCCTTTGGACAGTATGTATGTACCACACCCTCTACTTCTTATTTCCCCCTCTAAATTCAAAACATCTACTTTCTTACTAGGAAAAATTATGCACCTCCACAATTGTTTGTTTTTTTTAACCCACGAACTATTATATAACGTGTTTCGTTCGCAGTCAATAGTTTTACGCAATTTATTTTCTATTTTTGAAACAGATTCATAAGGATACACGCAATAAAACTACACCCTATATGCACAATTATACCACAACACTAACACGAACTCAACGAACAAATTTTGCTAATTCATAGCCTCCTCTATAGATTTAATAGCGTCGTCTATACTCTCTATAGCGTTTTCCAAAGATTCAACGGAATTTTCTAAATCTTCGTACCGCTGTGACGACTCGAGGTTTTCTGGAATATTATCAAGACACTCCTGTTCCTTGTCAAGAATTCTTTCGACGTCTGATACGACCGATGATAGCGATTCAATTATCGATCCCAACAACAATCTTCTCTGTTTGTTCATATTTCTCCTTTAGATTGAAATGTTTATTATAACAGTAATTATTTCTCCATCTGGAATAATTGACACATCTTTTGCTAATGCAATCAGATCTCGCAGAGATGTGTTTTCGCTTTTTTGCATTACAACATATTCCCTGTCTATTCTGATTGACACCGTTTTATCATGTTCTTCAATTTTTATAAACGTATCATCTCCATCAATTCCATCCTCTGTATCAAAATACTCACATAGTTCATCTATAAGATCAGAAATTTTAACAATGGCATTGCGGTTCTTCAAATTATTCTCGATTGTCATTTACTCTACACTTCCTATCTTTACAGCGATATCACTAAAAGCTATTCCCATTTCTACATTTCCATTCGTTTTTGGGAAAAACTCAATGTTGTCTGATAATTTTAATATCATAGTAAACAATTTCGGATTAGAAATTTTTATTGACTTTCCTTCTGCGCCAATTCCACCTGATGTTATGAACGGCTCGTTAACCTCTTTTGTAATTTTTAACTCGTTAGCGTTGACCGTCTTTTTTATAATAGACTCAACTATTTCCATCTTTGACAGTTCTATAGGGTTGTTTAAATATATATTACCCTCTTCGTTTTCCTCGATCATTTTACAAAGATCAATAATATCCTGATCAAAATCATCATCATACTCGTCGTAAAGATAATTAAAACCACTCATTAAAACTTCCACCTCGTAATTTAGTTATAGTATTACATATCGCAATTGCCGCTGTCTCCATCTCATCCGTTGTATTCATGTCTGACACAGAAACTCTTATTGAGTTTCTTGCAACATTATCGCTAAAGCCCATAGCCTTTAGAACGTGACTAGGTTTTTGCTCGTGTGCCGTACAAGCAGAACCCGCAGATACACAGATTCCTTTAGAATCTAGCATTAATAGCAAAGTTTCTCCGTCCACGCCATCGAAATGAAGGTTGATTATTTTAGTTCCCATTCCGTTTATATGTGCTATGCTTAACAAATGTTTCGCTTCTAATTCGTTGAATAATACGTCTTTAAAGCGATTTATAAGCGATATTTCACGCTCTCGTATCATACCAAAGTCTCGTTTTATTGTAGCACACGCAGCTCCAAAAGCCACTATGCCCGCCACGTTTTCAGTACCGGCTCTGTATCCGAACTCCTGATGCTCTCCACCTGCTATTAACGGGGTTAATAATGATTTATCCTTCACAAACAGAGCGCCAGTGCCTTTAAACCCATGAATTTTGTGTGCCGAGAACGACGCCATATCACATCCGATTTTTTTCATATCAAGTTTTTCTGATCCGAGAGCTTGGACACAATCTGTGTGAAAAATAACAGGAGTACCGCACTGTCTCGCTTTTCTGATAGTTTCTTCGACAGGAAGATTTTCTCCTGTTTCGTTATTTGTGTACATCATCGAGATGAGCGTTGGGTTGAGTGGAGCACGCAGTGCGTTATGTTTTCTTTTATAACATTTGGCGCAGTTCCTTAATTCAAGTCCTATAAAATCAGGAGTCACGTCCGTTATTCTAAACCTTACCGACTTATCTCCGCTCGCCTTTAAGACAGACTCGTGTTCGTATCCTGATGTATATGTTTTGCTTCGGCGTACCGTGAACGCAAGATTGTTCGCCTCACTTCCGCCTGATGTAAAAATTATTTGTTCGGGATCTGCGTTTATTAACTCGGCGACCTGCTCTCTTGCTTTATCAATCGCTTTTGCAGATGTTTTTCCAAAAGAATAGGTGGCTCCCGCGTTTCCGTAGTTGCCCGTTAAATATGGCGTTGCTGCTTTTAGCGCCTCTGTGCTCGCAGCAGTCGTGGCTGCGTTGTCTAAGTATATCATTTATAACCCCCTTTTGACCACAAGGCTGCGGTTCCGCTTAGCATATACGATGGGAGGCATTCTTTTATTAAAAAGCCACCTCCATACAGGGTGGGAGTTCCTGTGTTATTATAATAACTCTTGTATACCCATGTAATATCCAATCCAGTGGATTCGTTTATACATTTTTCTATCATCTGAACGAATCGTTTGTCGCATTCCAATTTTTCAAATTCACTTATTTCGTAAACCACGAATTCAGATACTGCTTTTTTCCATAATACCCCTTTTTTAGCTAACAGCAAATGCTGTATGATCATCCACATCGGAAGCGTTGAATCGTTTAAATACCACTCTATTTTATCTTCCGACGTCTTCCATTTGTCTTTAAAGATATAGTTGAGTTCCTCTTCAACTTCATTTACCAGCGTTTCTGTATAATTTGTGTTGTTAGCTTTTATACGCATTAGTTCGTCAAATATGACCTCCTCCATATGAGGGTTTAGCGTCTTGGCTTTGATAGCCGCCTGTGCTTTTTCTGCTTTGCTTGTTTCAAACTCATATTCATTTCCTCTGGCTGCTTTGCTTATCGAAGAACCCATAGCTACTGCACCCGCTCCCAGCAACATAAATATTCCTAACATATTTGAGACTCCTTACTAAGATGATTTTTTTGACTTTACTAAAATTATAGCATATTTTTGGGTGGAAATAAAGCATTTTTATACAATTTCGCAAATCAATCTGTTATGTAATACTCCGACGACTTTCTTGCGAGCATCTTCGTCGGTCTTTACTTCTTCTACCGAGAGTGCTATCACCGCAGCTATCTCCGCTCCCTTCCAATCATCTTTTTCGACACAGGCGTTATACACCTTATCGCAGATTCCTAAAACCGTTTCTCTTAATGTTGTTTTCTCCATTTAAAATCTCCTTGAATTAACCTTGACTGTCTATGTAAACACCGTTAGGTGTGATTTTTAACTATTCTTTGTTGTGGCATTAATAGCACAGTGTGTGTCGTCACAGATCCGCATCAACACTAATATTTTGCGGTGTAGTAAATTCCAACATAACACTGTCGTTTTTATTTCTGGAATAATTATCCTGTGCTGTGCAAATGTTCCCAAACGTATTCTGAGAACTTATCCCAGTTGAGTTTCAGTTGATAATAAATATCTATCTTTGTCTCTCCATTACCCATCAAGTCTGTGACGAGCACTTCGTACTCAAATTTCGACCAGAAATAATACATTGCTTCTCGTCTGAGTTTGTCTTGAAAGATATCGTAATCCCTCTCTTTTATTAATTTTGCTACAGACTCAAGAAACCCGCTATGCTGAAACACATTAATCTCTTTCATTTGTCTCTGATTGCTAGAGTACCATATTACATTCCACTCTAGGTCTGAAATCTTGTTTGATTTTTTACTCACAATCTAATTAGCTCCTTTCTCACAATCGTTTCAAAATAACGTTTGGTTGTATTTAGCTAAAATTAGTTGTTGCTAATAGTTATGGTTTCTGTAGTTATGTTGAGATTAAGAAACTCATCGTACTTGTACTTTCCGATAACCCAGCTTATAACCTCCTTGCCGCCCATAATCATATCAATAGCATTCTCACTAAGCATCTCGCTATCGGTTTCTGCTATAGCAATCATCTCACTATCATTCTTATTTCTTATCCGTACCACATCTCCCTTGCAAATTTTCTCATTACAAGGTACGTTAAATGTATATCTCTTCTTGGATGGATCTTGTAAAAATCTTACCTGTACTATATTGCTCATTTCTTTTTCCTTTCCGTTTCTAAACACATTTCTGATCGTCTCAATACGCTCTATCCTTTCTTCTATGGTTAGTTTACTCATTGCACTCATGTCACCTTTCAATTACGCACTTACCGTCTGATTCTCTATAATGTGTCATTAACCATCTTGCAAATCTGTACAGATTATGTTCAGTAACATCTACCCACGAGCTACCTCGACACATTCTATTAGAGAATATTTGCCAAGCGATCTTGATTTCGTACTCACAATCAGTGTTAAACTCATCTTCATCTTCTGCATTAGCCATTAGATATTTAATAATGGTGGATACATCGCCGTCATAGATATTTGGTTTGCACATCCACTGAATCGAGATTTCTTTACCCATTTTTAAACTCCTTGTTTTTAATCTCAATAACCTCGTCAAGCCCCAGTTCTTTCTTTAAAAGTTTGAGCAACAACTCTCTGTCCTTTTCGGAAATCTCAAAACCTTCCATTTCAGTAGAAGCTATTGCGTTGTTTAACGCTCTTTCTATGTCTATTTCTGGGACAACTTCTATTCTATCTATAATTTTGCTAGCACCTCTTATCTCACTAAAATCGCCTGTTTTACAGGTAAATATAACGCAATGGTGTATATCGTCTAAAAGTTCTTTCCGTGATATAAGTCCACCAGCTCTTTTTATATAAGCCATCTTTTGTGTTTCCTCCAATGTTTGTTGATCCGTCTTTTTATGTACTTGTTTTTCCATTCATCATAGTCCATCTGAAGTTCTATGCATACCATACTTATTATGCTAAATCCTAAAAATGCTATGTAGCACAAATCTCCAAGTATGCCAGTAAGGATTCCTAACACGAGATCGCACACTAATATTATTCATGTGATTACAATTACACAGAATGTCAACAAAATGAAGGATGGCGACATATTTATACGTCTTTCTCGCATCTCATATCTTCTCTCTAAACTAAGATTTTTCTTGTTGATTTTAATTTCTCTCGACATACGTTTCACCTACTCTCGTTCACCGACAATGTATAAGGTTCGTGACACTCAAATCAAAGGCTGTCGTATCTATAAAACTAACATTTTATCTCTTGTCAACTACTTCTTCTAAAATGCCACCTATCTCAGCTATTATTATGCCGAGAGCTAAAGGCAAGATATTTCCTACAACAAGTGCCACACAGCCACCAATTATCCGTATTGCAGACTTTGATAAACTGATTATAAAATGTCCCTTACTGTTCATTTTTTACCTCCTTATTTACATCTTCAACGATCTTGTTACACGTTTCTTCGTTTGAAATTACAACATCATAATTGATGTGATATTCATTCAATTTGTTTAGAATTTCCTGCTTTATAAAAGATGCTTCTTGTTCGTTTTGTAATCGCCCTTCGCTTTCGTATGAGTGATTTCTTACTAAAAAGTAATTCTTATTATTGTAAGAGTTAAAAATATCCAACACCGTGGCACGAAAATTTTCTCCAAGCTGTTTATCATACACCGCCGATAATATTAACGGAGAATCGACAACCATAACTTGCACTTTATCTTTTACTCTACCCATCTTAAACGACTGCTTGCCAAATATGTATTCTTGATGTCTAAAAACTTCGCTATCGTTTTCCCACACCTTGTCTTTGGCAAACTCTGAAACATACTCAGCCGTTATTCCGTTCCTTTTTAGTTTAGCAGTAATATCCATTGCACAAGTGCTTTTTCCTGCTGAAGGTTCTCCGAATAAGTTAATTACTATTGTTTTCGTTCTGTATCCCTCTTTTCTGCGTACTTATCATTAATTTCAATTTCATTCTTACAGTCTTAAAATCCCTTTAACATTCCACTCACAAGGTGGAAGTTCGTTAAACAAATAAGAACATTAATTACAAAACGGGCATTCGGTACAGTTTTGATTTGCAATTGCAGAATTTGCAACTAACGTCTTAATAGATTCAAACACACTACCCGCATTTGCCTTTAGAGAATATCTCTCGTATTTTTTGCAATTTGAGGGGTTGTCAAATTCTTTACCATCATAAGCAATATACTTTGTTGTCATATAACCGCCTCAATTCATTAAGTCGGACACGGCTTTATTTACCATATCCTTAATGGCTTTTGTTTTTATTAATCTCTCTGCTAGCTTGTCCGAAGTTTTCTCTATTATTTCGTCCTTATATTCTTTGATAAAAGTCTCAGAACACTCCGCTACCAGATTTTTTAATTTGTTTGTGTAATCCCATTCTGTTGGCTTTTTATTGCCGGTTAGCTGTTTCATAATATCTTGTCTTATACTGTTTACGATTTGCTGTGACGCTGTAATTACAACAGTTTTCTTTATCATATCGTCATCAATATTGATGCCAAATTGTAAAATATGTTCCATTTTTAAATCTCCTTTAATTTCCTAATTTCAATATGTTATCTTCGTTCCAATGGCAAGGAGGGTTGAGGTTAAAACACGAAACACAAATTAATGTAAGCGGGCATTTATCACAGTTATATTCCGAAAAGATAGCTTTATTTGATGCTATAACTTTTAGTGCTTTAATTAGATTTGGAACTTGCAAATTATCCAACTCATCTTCATATTCTCTGCATTTATCTTCGTCATAGAACTCTTTTCCGTCATAAGCAACATACACTTCTTTGGTTGTCATAGTAAAATCACCTCATAGAAAATCAAAATATACTTTCTTTCCATATTTCTTCTGTAATTTTTTATTTATTCTTTTCTTTCTGTGCATTCTCCGGGGTTTTGAAAGGTAAAACTCTCCTTTAACCTCAGAATGAGAATTAATGTTAGTAAACGGTGTAATCAATTCTGGCATTACAGATATGTTAGGGTCTAACGACTCATAGCCAATTGGAAAAATCTCTCTGCCAGATTCATTATCATATATTTTTAACAATTTAATTTTCTCTTCGCCCATATGCTATACCCTTCTTGTCTGTAGTCATCCTGATAAAAGACTTGTTTTATTTTTACATAAATATATTTACATATAAGAAGATAGCTTTTTTAAAAAATTTCTTTGCTATCTGATCTAAAAGAATGTATAACGATTTTGTATCGGAATACTTACCTTTTAAAAACTTCCCTTTTAGTTCATAGTAATCTTCTCTAAAAAGGTCTTTGTCATCATAAAACTTACCATCCATTTCTGCATATTCCCCTAACTTTACGGAACAAGGTTTGATATTAAGGTTGAAATCACCATTCCCATTTACAAAAACAGCAGTTACTACAGGAATCACAGGTAATCCCGGATTATCTATGACAAGATGTATTAAATCTTCGTTTACATTCATTAGGGGCAATTTCTGTTCTTCGCTAACAGGCATTTCTTTTATTTCTCTTTCAACAAGTTCAAGAGCTATATTAAACATCTCATCTTCGCTCTCTAATTCCTCTTTCTTATGAGAGTTTATTATTCTAAGAACTTCATCACGGTCTATGTACTTAATTGGTTTCATTTGACTCCTCGTTTCCTATGACCTTGCCGTTTCTATCTATCTTGGCTTTTTCAAAATCAACAATAAGACCGTTTTCGACTTTGAAACTTTTTGTCGTAACATTTATGCCATTAGGCGCACTGCCCATCGCCGTGATAATAACAGCTTCATCAAAGTTATCTGGCAAAATAATTGTTATAGTTTTCATTCGCCGTTTTCCTCGTCCATCTTTGCCCCGCAATGCTTACAATACATAGCGTCACCTATATATGCGTCTATGCAGTCCATAATCCTTAGACAGATAGAACACGCAACGCAATCCGATGCCAAATACGGTTGTTTTTCAAGCGGAAATCTTTTTTTGTTCCACATCTGATAAAATTCTATCGCATCGGTTATCCAGTGTCCGTGCCTTACAGGTTCGACATCTGCTGACGGTGCGCAATCTATTGCCGTTAAAATCATCGAATTTTTGGTTATGTTTTCTTTCATCCAAGACTTAAAAGCCTCTTTTTCAAGATATTCAGCCATTGTTCGTACCTCCTATTAACTTGGAATTGGCATTTATGTATTTAGGTATCAAATCCAGCCCATTCACTGCATAACCACCCGCCTTGCCTTCGAGTCTTACAACGGTCGTGCCACAACACTCCCACGGTTCAGAATCAACCGTCCATACTTTGCCTTTATTTTCTGCACTTACGTGATATTTGTCATTCATGACGACCTTATCACCGATTTTTAGATTATTCATTCGTTTCGCCTCCTATCAACTCAGGATTATCGTAGATGTTGCCGATGATTTCGTATTCGTCGGTATAAGTCATACTTGGGCAGCCACCACCGAATACTTTTGATGTTCTGTAGAAACCACAAATTTCTTCACTATAAAAAACTCTGCCGACATCCATTACATCATCTTCATCCCAACTAAGCAAAACTCTTACGATGTCACCCTCAAATATCTTCTCGCCGTTCTTGTCAGGCAACTCTATGTATTGACCTACAGTTTCGGGAATGACTTCACACAAAATCAATTCCGCATCTATCATTCCGTCTATTCCTCCACGATGCTCATATCCGACAATATAAGTCTTACCGTCATCGTCTTGCAAAAAACCACCTACAATCCATTCGCCGTTATCTACTCGTTTTCCACGAAATAATCTTTCTCTCATCGTTTCTCCTCTCATTTAGTCAAGCGGTGACTTTGGCAACGGCATCCAATGCGTTATCATAATCTCTCCGTTTTCAACGTCACGAGGCATGATCATAGCGTTTACAGTCTCCTCTTCGTCAGAATAAAGGCTCAAATGCCATATCTTTTGGCGACTGTCATACTTTGCCGTTGTTACTAAGCATCTATCAATGTATGGCGTAAAAATAGTTATCAGATACTCTTTCCATGTTTCAGATTTTTCGGGAAGTTTATCTTCCACACTTATCCAATTGTTCATATTGTACTCCTTATTCAAAATCAACAGCCTTAATTTTCGTGATAACTCTTCTACCCATACGATCAGTTAGTTCAACCGCAGGTCTACCAACCAGCCCTTCCATCTTAGCTGTTCCTATTGTTGATACTGGCTTTGTCTTAACATAATCCACTGCCTGTTTTATAGTTCCTCTCATAATAATGGGAACGACATCAATATTAAAAGTACGAGCAATATCTTCTACAGCATCTCTCTTTAACCATATGTTTGTTGCAGGAAGATAAACATCGAATAGAATAAATGACACATCTTGTCTGTAAGCACCACCGCCGTTTATCTTTACGCCATACCCCTCACCAAATAAAATCACCGGCATCTCTCCAAACTTCTGTTCAAATAGTGCTTCGTTAGAATTTCCACCAAACAATTCTACAAGTTTGTTTACGAGATGGGCTGGAATTTGTGCATTTTCAGTTCTACCTTGATATGTAACTTTATGTCCATCCCAAACAATTCCTATGTTTGTACCGTCTATTTTTTCAGTAAAAACCCACTCGGAGTTTGCAAGATATTCAACGGTTTCGTTTTTGAATTTCCCCTCTATAAGTTTCTTTGAGCCGTCAGTGGCTATTTCAAAAGGGGTTTCGATTTTTAAATAGTTTGTCATATTTTTCTCCTTTTTATTTTCTTGGATATTGTTTAACCTCTTGCGGTCTTACAATTATGTTTGGCACTTTTATTTAAGTTCAGAGTGCCAACTGAACGTTGAGAATAACAAACAATCAGTAACTTGTTTGTTAAACCATAATAACCGCAAAAAAAATCAGAGAGAACAACATCACACGGGACTATATTTTGTTACTGCAAGTATAGGCGGCTATATGCGCCGTTCTCAATTAGAAAACACGGATTTTTGTTTTTGTTCCAGCTCGTACCGTTTAACTTCCTATGGTGGGGAGAGGTTTGCCTAAGCTCTGGCTGGCACGGAGAGATTTGAACTCTCGAATAGGCAGTGTCAAAGACTGCTATGTTACCACTTCATCACGTGCCAATGTAAGTGTGTGATGTAGCAAATCACACACTATCCCTAATAACCGTAAAAACTAGGGCGGTGCGTTACGAATTACTTAGGCGAATGCTGCTACTCAATCGCTTAGATTTCGCACTCTCACTACCCACACAAAACGTGGCTTTTTGATATTACCCGTACTCTTTAACTTTCTAGGGTGAGAATAGGTTTGTACGAGTATAGAACCCTACTCAGATATTTCCGCATTTCTTATGACGAAACCGTTTTATTATCCTTTCGTTTGGAGCAGATAACGGGAATCGAACCCGCAACTTCGGCTTGGGAAGCCAACGTTTTGCCATTAAACTATATCTGCATTGGTGTCGCTAATCGGACTTGAACCGATACGATATTGCTATCAGCAGATTTTGAGTCTGCCGTGTCTGCCATTCCACCATAGCGACAATTTAATTCAGTAGTACGGTCTATTTCCTCTGAATATCCGGATATTCAGTGTGCGTCAGAAACCACGTCAATTACGCAATCCCATACACCAAGCCGATACAGGCTAAATTGTACTACTGAACCCAACCAATGACTCATGAATCACTGGTTAGTCCTCGTTCTGTTGCTTTTAAAGATAATGAGACTACGAGTAGAGCAATTATCTCCTTCTTTATTTATAAGGTCTTGAGGTTAAGACCTTTAGGGATGGTGGGATTCGAACCCACGGCACAAATTCCTATAACCACTGAGTTACACCCCTATGGAAACCATCATCAAAGTTCGTTCCTGCCCTTTCGGGCTGGTGAAGATGAAGGGATTTGAACCCTTGACTCGCAGATTAAAAGCCTGCTGCTCTACCAACTGAGCTACATCTCCGAATTAATAGTATCAGATAAGCATAGGGGAGAGAAAATGCTTGAGTGTACTCAATATGTGTGTTGTTCAAGAATTAATTATTGACATTTTTATTTTCTTTACACAATCGTACATATCACCTGATACTATTTCGTATAACCCACCTTGTTGCCACAACACCAAGGCTGTCATATTCCCACAGGAGATATAACTATTTAAGGGATTGGAGCGGAAATTCTCAACCTTGCAATCACAGAATAACCGGTTCGTCTACTTCTCATGCAAGCTATCGCTTGTAGAAAGCGGAATGTGAAAATCCGCTGGTGCAAAGAGTGAGATTTGAACTCACACTGACTGGATTTTAAGTCCATTGCCTCTGCCGTTGGGCTACCTTTGCGTGTTGTATGTTTTTCTGTTGTTTTTAAAACTCTGTACGGAAAACATACAAACCAAGAGTTACCTTCATTTAAAGGCTTAAGGATAAGACTTGCTAATCAACAGGTGTGGATTTGCACCACACATAACAATCTCGTTCCCATCATTTTTGATGCCTATTTATATAGGTTTGAATCGTCTCGCTCTGTATTTTTCATGCCGTTTCTGCAAGTAAACTTATTACTGTCATTACGACAGTCATACTAGCGTCTACCTATTCCGCCACTGTTGATTGCTATATTGCTATTCTGTTTCTTTATTTTCTTCTTTTATTGCTTTTCAATTGTCGTTTAATTTATTCCTTTCACCAATTTGATTAACTGCTCTATTATCTCATATACTTCTTCCTGTATTTCGGCAACTGTCCATCTCTTGTCCCACTCAAACTGATTTAATCCTATCCGATCGCCCGCATGAGCGTAATCCCAACCAATGTAAAAGCCCTCATTCTTTTTAGCAACTTTTAACTGGGGCAAACCTTTTGAAGAGGTGTAAGTAATTCCACCATGGCAAGAAACAGGGATTTCTTCGCCTAAAGGAATTAACTTGCTGTTATTAGGCAGTTTTACATAAGCACATGGATGTGTACCGTAAGAAGCAATAACCCACTCGTAACCAAGATATTCTCCTTCAAGAAGTACCTCTGTAATACGTCTGTTGCTGTATACCATTTCTGACATTTTTATCTCTCCTTAACTAAAATATCAAAGCCGTCTTTCATTCTTTTCTCAATTAACTTATCTACATATTTAGGAATTTTCATATTCGTTCTCCAATTCTCTTAAAATGTCACGAATATCTGAACAATAATATCCACAATATTCTCCGTCACTCATAATAGTACAATCGCATAATTTATCATCTAAAGATTTAAGAATTTCTTTATATGCTTGTTTCTTAATTTCTCTTTCATTAGATAAACTAAATGCAGATGTGCTTATACCAAAAGTCTCATTCTGGTTTATAGGCGGAAGAATACCTTTGCTAATAAGAGAAATTATATTCTCTGCTTCTTTTGACATATTATCGCTCCCTCACTGAATAATAAATATTTGAGCTGTTGTGAAATAATAGCATACTTCACCATTCTCCCATAGCTCTTGAAAGCTGTCTACGATTTCAACATCAAAATTTTCTTTGAAATACTTTCGTGTACACTTCAGACCCGGGATGCTATAGTAAGTCTGGTCTACTTTGTCAGCAAAATCATTCCAAGCAATTCTAACACAATTACAAACAAATTCTTTATCCTCAGGAGTCAATAACTCATCAGGGTCATGAAGCAACTTGATCCACCTGTTTAGTTCTTTCCGCATGGTAATAGTCTCACCTGTAGTAGCATTAACAGAAATAGGACGACAAACAATTTTACTATAAAACTGTCTTGCAAATAATTTAAGAGCATCAGAAAAATCATTATCGTGAATAGTAAATCTAATAATCATTGTTTACTCACTCCTTCATTCATCTTTCGTTCTTTCCAATGCTTTCTCTGCTTCTTCACGGGTAAGAAATACGATTTTGCCAAAATCTTTAAAGTTAAATATCATATCTATTTCCCCACAATGAGTAGTACATACTTGAGTTCGGACAATATCGACAGTAAATTCCATTACTTCTCCAACATAACGGTCTGCAAATAACTTACCGTCACAAAATATTGAGTCTCCGACCTTACAAGGAATATGCACCCATTCTGAACTGTCGGTAAAATTATGGCAACCTGTCTCTGCTTCATCTATTTCGCCAATCAGTGATATTCGCTTTAGTATATACAATACACGACACAGCGTTCTGATTTTCGTCAACCCTGTATGCTTTTTCGCATTTATATAACTCTTCGCAGTATGTTTCTCCGTCATTCTGTACTACAAGAAGTGCCACTCTAACTTCCCCAATATCTTTGGAATCAAGAAGATTCTGATTGCGGATATAGTCGTCACACTCACCAATTGTTCCTATAAACATATCGTCTGCGTAGTCATGTAATTCTGTTTCTACACTATAAATTTTCTCTACTATTTTTACTTTATAATGTTTACACCCCTTGCAAATTCCATAAAATATTCTCTTGTTAAACAACTCACAAGTATATCTATAATCTGGGTGGTTAAAAGCATTATTACCTACGCTTACATCTTCTATCCTTAAATAACAACAATCTTTCATTGTTTCTCCTGTCTACTTATAGTAACCTTAAACTTCGTTCCTTCATAGTTACCACCTATGGATTGGGAATATTCGACGATTTCCGGTTCTATTAAGATAAAGGAATTTCTGTTGCTTATAAAATCTTCAAGATTATCTATAATGTCGCAAAACCTTTTAAGAAGATAGTAGCAACTGGGTTTAACGTGAATACCGTCACATAGCAATCTCTCTAAAAAGTCTTTAGCCTCGATGCCGGACTCTGCCCCGTCAAAACTAACTTTTCCTACATAACTGTCTATTTCATCTACAAATTTCCCGTTGAATTTCTCAGGATTGTTTAGGCGAAAGTCCTTATCAGGATGTAGCGTGTATCTTATGGTTATCTTCATTGTCTATTTCTCCTCATAACTCAGATAATTTCTTGTTTAGCTCTGCGAGTTCTTTCTCGTAATAATCAATAAGCGTGTCTAAGGCTTCTTGTTCAAGCTCAAGGCGTTCAGTTCCTCTATAATGAATTTCGAACTCATCTGGATAATTCCTGTTCTCAAAGAAGTCTAAATAGCCTTCAACCTTTTCAATTCTCGCCATTATTTTTATAATCTCAGATGCTTTATCCCTGTTCATAATCTCTTATCAACCTTTCTTAAAATTAAAAAACCTATGTCTGTATTTATGAGTTCTTTTATATTCTTCAAGTTTATTAACATTTAAAAGTTTGTCCTCTAACTTCCATCTATCTTGGTCTGAAGAAAAATCCTCTTTAATTTCATCTTCGAGATAGACTATTAGTCTCCAATTCGTATCACGCATTATTTTTGAGATTTTATAATAAGTACCACCCTCTATGTTATCTGTATCATTATTTATAAAAATCATTCCACCCTCTATTATTCCCATACTTTCAATGGAGCTGATACAACATTCACATTCTGTTATTTTCTTATCAGATCTAAGGACATAGCGTTTCTCGTCAGCAACAATAGTTGCTGTAGTATGGTTTACCCCAACATCCCAGTCTTTTTGTATCTTCCATCTTTTTGAGAATGTACGTTGTCTGAATATAATGGTCATAAATAAATTCTCCTATAAAACTTAATTTTTACATTCTAATACTAAATGTATATACTTTCCGATATAACTGTTAAGTTCCTCGGCTAAGTTGTGTCCGCCAATAGCAAATCGTTTGCAATAATATCCGGTAATTGTCCATTCGGAATATCCCTCATATCCTATATCGCTGTAGACATCTCCGTAAAGATTTGCAACAACAGTCCCGACAGCTTCATCAAAAGAACACTCACGATTTGTTGCGTACATTCTCATAGAAACATTTGGTATAAAATCACGCCTGCCACCAAGTGAGTCATCTTCATAATAATCAGTACCATTGAAAAAATCACCGATACTTTCTTGTATGCTTTTTGCCCAAAAAAGCCGAAGCATTTTTATCATCTTTTACAGCAATAAGCCCGTCGTGGTCATGGCATAACCACCCTTGCAAATGCAATTCATTCATAAATCATCCTCCTCTTTTTCAACCATGTTCTTAATTTCTTCGATTGTTATGTTGTTTATTGAATGGCATCTTTACCATCTCTGGCATAATGACTTCTATGTTAGAATACTTCCCAATGAGATTAACAGAATTTGTATCCCCTCGACCAACAGCAATGGCTTTTCCATAATCAATAGCATCGTCTCTCTGTAACGCATTAAAATTATTTTTCATGATATTAGAATATCCATACCCAATAAAAAATTCAGTACCTCCATGATTATTGCCAAAACCGAGAGTTTCTATATTATATGTCGGTTCAGCACAATTCCTCCAAAATTTTCCGTTAAAATAAACAAAATGCTTTGAACAGTTATATAACATTTGTTTTACTTCTTCTTTGTCTTCTTTTATTACGATGGATTTTTCCGTAAACTCATCATTTTCATACATATCCCATTTTTTTGTACACTGTCTTTCAAGATAGTTAATTATATAACTTTCATTCTCAAAAATTGTGCTGATTGCAGCACCATGTGTAATGCGAATAGGAATGTAAAGCTTTCCTTTATAAGTTCTGATTTCTTCTGCAAACATACGGTATTCACACTTTTCACTTTTATAATCTTCATAAGAAGTCATACCATCTTGCACTGATTGCAGGTCATGTATAATAAATGCAACAGGAAAAATATCCGAAGATAACTCTGTTATATTTACTTTTAATATATCTTTTATTTGCCTTTCCCTTAATTTTTTATGCCTATTTGTAGGCAAAAACTTTTGATTATAGCAATAAGCAATTTTCAGTTCCATTATTTTTTCTCCTTTCAAGCACAATGCTTTCCGTGTGTTTCTGTTTCCTATGTCTAATGACACCTCAAAAAATCCTTATTACCTAACCAGTCAATAGAAAATTCATAAAATTTCCCATCTTTATAAGCAAAATATTCACCGTTTACGCACTTTGTTTTGCAGCCATCGGCTTCAAGGTTTTTCTGTATTCTGTTATCATCATAATCTTGTTCCTTTCAAAATGCGGATGGGGAAATCCCCATCCGATCACTTATGCTTTCCGTTCTGTATGTTCTTCATAAACTGCCGTTGTGACAGTTCTCCTGTGCTGACTTTCCAAGAATCTTCCTCATTCATGCTTCCAATGAAACTTAACTTTTATTTATATCTCCTGAAATTAGTGCATTTCCACAGGTAATTCTGTCACTATCCTCTTCTTTACTCGGAACAAAAACAATGACGTCCCAGCCTTCGGCGACTAACGGCTGCTCAAATTCTCTGTAAACATCATAATCTGTATAAGATGTGGTCACATCAAAGCCATTAGTCACAGCGGAATTTGTCTCGTGAATAGGCGTAATCTTTACGATGAACTTATTCTTGTCAAACAATTCGGAAAGGCGTTTTGCATTGAGAATTGTATGAGCAGTAACAGCAAAATTCAAAGTATACTTTCTACCCTTTGGCATAGGCAGCTTTGCTGCAAGTGCGGAAATCTCGTTAAGATTCAAACTCATACCATTGAATTGGCTATTTCTCTGTGCATCATCCGTACTATTGATGCTGAACTGCAATCCAGCTTCTCCATTATATTCTTCATTTTTGATGTCACACCACTTCAAAACGAATTCTTCAAGTCGTTTGTTTGACTTTGGCAGCATAGTGGAAACTACCGGATGAATGGTTTTTGCTTTGATATAAGAATTTACAAGAGGTTTCAACTTCTTACTTGTAAATTCAAGCACATTGAAATTGAATGTTGGCTCTCCCATTCTGGCAAAGTGAACATTGAATCTATTCGTATGATCTACGGTTTCGCCCTGAAGAATTGTCTGTATTTCATAAATTAAATCTTCTACAGTAGCATTTCCGTGGAAACCAAATCGAGGGCAATCACAAAACTTACATCTCATAGGACAACCCTTTTGAGTGCTGATTGTAGCTACCCACTCATCTGCAAGGTTAACTTCTGTGTTTGCTACACCATTAATTTCTTTGTGTAAGCCGAGGAAGTCTGCTTTAATGTTGTTCTCTTTTCCATAATCACCAACCGTCAAAAACTCTAATTGACGTTCTTTGTCTACATAGATTTTTCCTGTATGCGTATTGATAATCTTCATAAATTATATCGTCCTTTCACTATAAAACTAATCTTTAGTGATGTTATATTGTGCCAGAAAACTCTCCTGTTACGACTGTTTCTCCTGCCGTGCGTCTTGATATAATCGAATATATCTGTGCTTCTACTGAGTCAAGAAGGTTGCTGTAAACCGAGCCATAGAGTCCGATCATATCTTCCACATCTCGCTCGTTGTCTTCGGGACTTGGAATATGTATGTTGTGCTGCGATAAGATATCTTCAAATTTTTCAACAATCAACGACGCTTCGTCGCGTGTGTATATTGTATTCATATTAAATGCTCCTACTCTTATAATAATTTTCAGGATTCAAATACTTTCCAACGGCAAAGAATCGGTTAAAACATGGAGAGGTTGAGGTGTATAGTCCATCCATTCCATCATGCAGCCGACATTAACCATTCTCATTGGAATATCCTGCAGTGCCTTGAGTTCTTTTCGCAAACTCTCGCAGACATTCCACTGATGTGAGTTATGCACATGACCATATAGATGAACCGTGTTTCTAAACTGCCCGTTCCAAAACGGCATCGGGTAATGGCTCATCACAACTCTTTCTTTCCCATCCGTAATCTCAAGGTAGTCGCAAACCTTATCAAATTTCCTTGCGATTTTCGGGGAAACTCTGTCGTGATTCCCATTAATCAGAACTTTGTGTCCTGAAAGGCTATCAAGGATTTCGAGTGTTTTCTCTTCTCTATGCCAGCTAAAATCACCAAGCACATACACCGTATCCTCGTCCGACACTACATCATTCCATCGGTCAATGAGAGCCTCGTCCATTTCGTCTGCCGTACTAAATGGGCGATTATCATATCGGATGATGTTCTGATGACCAAAATGGGTATCTGAAATGTAAAAATTCATTTCGTCACTTCCTTTTCAATTATCTCACGAACACATTTAAGCAGCGCTCCGTATGTGTTATCAATATCACCGGCAATTACGCCTTCGAGCAAATAATTCAGAATTCTGCCGACCTGTCTGCCTTCCTCCACACCGAGAGACATAACATCTCGCCCGTTAATCTCCAAATCCTTGAGCTGGAAACATTGTTCTGATGCAATGACCTCTTTAGCAATTTCCCTCACAGATAGATACTGATTGATTCTTTCCGTCTGTGTATTATCTGCGTGGGCTGCGATATCAGCCATTTTGACATCCAAGAGCTGAGAGAGTCTTTCTGCTCCAATTCTGTTGAGCCACCGCTTCACGGTCTTGGCAGTAGGCTCTATCGCAGAATCATGATATAAAACCAGTTCAAGAACCGCCTCTTTAGTTTTGTTATCGAATTTCAGCCTGTCGACCACTTGTTCTGCAATATCGTGCGATGGGGCGGAGTGACCATAAAAATGACCTCCGTTTTCATCCTCGGTATAGCACAACGGCTTTCCGATGTCATGGATAAGCAGAGCAAATTTTACCGACAAGTCATGACCTGCGTATGCCTCCATCGCTCGTACCATGTGTTCATACACATCGTACTTGTGGAATCTGTTGTTCTGAACAAATCCGACACAGGGTGCAATCTCCGGGATCATTATTGACACCACATCGGAATATTCCAAGAGAACATCCGCTGCTCTCTGCCCGAATACAATTGTTTTGCACAGTTCACTCCGGATTCGTTCGCTTGCAATGTTTTGGAGAAGCGCCGCCTTATCGTGGATGGCTTTTGACGTATCGTGCTCGATTGAGAAACCATATACAGCCGAAAAACGAATTGCCCGTAAAATTCGCAACGCGTCCTCATCAAATCTGTCACCGGCGCTGCCGACACACTTTATCTTGCGCTCTGCCAAATCCGAAAGCCCACCGTAATAGTCGATTACTCCGGCTTCATCGTTATATGCCATCGCATTGATGGTGAAATCCCGTCTGGATAAATCCATTTTCAGGTCTGTCACAAATTCAACCGTATCCGGTCTTCGATTATCGCTGTACACCCCATCCACTCTGAATGTTGTAACCTCGTAAATCCCGTCGCTTTCGACTACGCTTACTGTCCCATGCTTTAGTCCAGTATCAATCGTGCGGCCGTGCAGTTCTTTGATGACTTCAGGAGTTGCAGAGGTGCAAATATCCCAGTCCTTTGGAGAATAGCCGAGCAAACTATCTCTAACGCACCCTCCGACCACATACGCCTCAAAACCATGTTTTGTCAGGTTCTCAATGATTCTCTTGGCGCCGACCGGCATATTGATTTTAGAGATTGACTGATTTCTCATTTACACTCACCACAAATTCCTCAATTCGTTTCATGTTGGGCTTTTCCGGGAGACTGGTATTCTCTTTCGCATACCGAAGACGGGCTTCATAATCAGAAACCAATTCAAAGAATTCCTGTTTGTATGTTCCATCCTCATTCTGAAACGCACCATTTCTGATGCTCAGCAAAAAGTCTCTATCATTTTCACGATAGGTACAGATTTCTTGTTTCTCAAGAATATCTAAGCACATGAGGTACAACCTGATAAGATGCATAGCGTGTTTATTAAGGTGTGCATCGTCTTTCTTATGATTTCTATGATTCAACTTTTCATAGTTCCCGACAACAGAGGAAAGTGTGTTAAGCAATGTTTGAAATTCTCTCGCCGGATATTTATCAATATGAATGTTACAGTAAACCTCCGAATCAAGGTCATCACGCTGGCTTTTGTCAGTCAAGAGTTTAATGCCACCATTTTCAAACGAGGTAAACTTGTCCTCAAAGGATTTAATAGAACGTTCCAGCGCCCCTTTGATATGTTCTTCCGTCTGGGCTTGAGAAACCCTATCTCTGGCGAGAACATTTTGGAGCCTACGCAGCAGTTGCGTAGCATAACCGCCAAAAGACGCAACTGCCTTCTGTGATAAGAAAAGCCCTCTATTTTCAATCATCTGTCTGCCAACATCGGTAAGCAGGAAATAGTGTTCAGGCTTACATCCGAGGAGCTCGATTGTATTCGGGTTACAGTTAATCAGTAAATTCACCAGTTTGTTAAAACTATAAACCGTGGTATCCGTTTCGGTATTGACCACCTGCTCAAAATTAGATAGCCCAAGCAAATCGCTCTTGCGATTCAGAGCACAACCACGGATATCTACATCTGAGGTTTCTACGTTCGTTCCGTATGCATAACTTCCGCCAAGTGTCAGGAAGACCAACCTTCCTGATAAATGCGGGTTGGTTCGTAGAAAATCATATTTCTCCTTTTCAACCATGTTCTTAATTTCTTCGATTGTCATAAGAGCACCTCCTTCGTAATTTATAAATAGTTTAGATAAATCTGCTGGAAGAACATCCCCTCATTGTTTTTATCTTCTAATCTAAAACATATGCAACTCATATTTGACCACCATTTTTACAAAAAAACTAATCTTTTATCGTTATAAGTTCCTTTGTATTTTCCAACCAAACGCCATCATTATTAAATGAAGGACGATATATACTCATTTCTTTTTCCAAATTATAAAACACTTCTGGATTCCTCTTAAAATATTCAATTGCAGTCTCCTCGTTTGGAAAATCCATAGGATATTCGTAAAAGAAAAATCTTTGATTAGTGGCAAACCAACTATCCGTATCAGGACAAAACCCTAAAATGTATGTTGGAAATTCTGTAGAAAGCTCATATCCATCTGGTATACTTTTATATGTTATCATTTACGCTACACCTTTCTCCTTCCGTTAGCTTATTTACCATTCCGCAAACACCCCATAACATTATCTCTACGCTAAATCCATTTTTCAATGAAAACTCTGTTCTGTTCTGTGTAAAAATCGGGATTTTCTTATCGCATTCCAAAAGGCAAGTAGCTCGTACATATCGTACTTCGGTCTACCATCTTCTTTGGTGCCGAGATATCCATATCCTTGGTAATGGTCTTTAATAAAACCGCCACCGAATTCTTGCGAAATTAAGAATTTGAATGGCTTGTCTTCTACGACATTCCACTTTTGTCAGCTTGTCAGCTTTCAGCTAACTAAAGCATCCCATATTACCACCTCCGATGATTGGCGTGCCTGTCTTCAAGCCACCTATTGTCGATATAATAGAACACGACAACCGCACCGCCGGTCAACAGAACCCAACCAATCCAAAACAACACGAGTTCCCAGTTAGATTCAAGGCTCTCGATTGTTTCTTCGATTGTGCTGTGCTGATGAAAGCTGGCGCCGTTAATCGTGCCGTCCTTAAGTTCCGTGTAGAGAGTTCCTATGCATTGCGCAGGCGCCCCGTAGTAAACATATCGTATCTTGCTACTTTCTTTGATTGTCTTTATATGGCTACTGGACGGAAAATCTATTGTGCCATAATCGAACTCAACATCTACGAAAGTTATCTTGGTCGAACACTTTGACCATTTGTCAACCTCGTCCCAAGTCCAATATGTTTCTGTCTCTGTATGTGTTTGTGTTTTGCCGTTGACTGTGCGAATTTTCGTGACAACCCTTGTGTGTTTGGTATATTTTTCCTTAACCTTTTTGATGTACGAATATTGTCCTTCGACTTCCTCGTACCCAACAGGGTCGACAGCTTTAAGCTCACCATACACAAAGGCGTTGCCAATGTTAGTTCTCATACCATACTCGAACAGTTCCTTATCTGCGTTGATTTGTAATGCCGTGTTGTATTCCTGATGTTTTTCCATCACAGAATCGTTAATCGCATCAGCGATAAGGAAGCCAAACAACAGCATAATGCAGACTATCGCAATGCTTAATAGGATTTCTCTTTTGGTTACAATTCTATCACCCATAGCTTAGTCCTCGAATAGATTTGTGGGTGCGTCCTCCGACACATCGTATGTCAGATAAGAATACTCGACGGGTTCATAGCCGAGCATACCAAGAATCTGCTTATTCGGGAACTTGCGGATGTACTGGTTGTACTTCTTAACCCAGGTGTTGTAGTTACTGCGGTAGTTTGCGATGAGGTTTTCTGTCGTAGACAGCTCGTTCATCAGCTCACGGTAGTTCTCGCTGCTCTTCAGCTCGGGATACGCCTCAGCCACCGCGCTAATCATTGTCTGGATTTCGGTTACGCTTTCGTCAGAGGATGTGCCGCGTGCGGCGATTACATCCATCAGCGTCTGATATTCGTGCTCGTCGTATGCCTTAACGCAGTCAACAAGGTTAGGAATTAGGTCGGCACGACGCTTTTCCTGCACCTTAATGTCAGACTGGGCAGTACCAATTTGTTCCTCGAAGGAAATCGCCTTGTTCTGCACGCCCTGAAATGCGAACACAAACATCAGAACCAAAGCAATCACGATTGCCACGATAATCAGACAAAGTTTCCAACTAAATCTCATTTCTTTTAACTCCTTTAATGTTCGTTAAACACGACTTGTTCGCCGTGCTTTGCTGTCCAACAACCATCGTCCGTAATTGCACATTCGGTACAGTTGCCGCCACACAATTTGGCATCTTCACGAGCCGTCGTGCTGCCGTCTCTGTAACGAACATGAGCCTCGGGGAGGTTGTATGGATTAATCATCTCAATGTCGTGCCAACCGCTGAAGATAATGTGGAGGTTCTTCGGCAGTTTACCAATGATATTGATATGGCTGTTTACAATGTCATACTTCTTTGTGAAGCACAAGATTTCACAATGAGTATTGGTACGAGCAATGTCGACCATATGCTCAAAGTATGCAGTGTCAGGGATATCTCCCGACACATGGAATCTAAAAAATCGAGACATCATAATTGACGCCTCGACTTCTCTCCAATATGTATCCGAATCATGAGTCAGCAAATCGTAATTATGCTGATATGCCTGATGCACCGAGGGTCTCATCCGTTCTAACCGCTTGGCGTAGCACTTCTTACTGCACTCGCAATCTTGGCGGCAAGTAACACCGGCTGGTAATGAGACACTCGGGATTGCTCCCATTTTTGAATTTCCGCTGCTTATCTTTACATTCATTATGCCACCCTCACAATCTGCTCGTAGAGCATAATGAACTTATCTAAAATTTGCTTGTTATTATGGTAGTGACCGAAAAACCATTTGGAAAACTCGGTGGTTCTCGCAACAGTATTAAAATAATCTGTAAGTTTATCCGGCTTGTAAAAACCATGTGAAAAGAGCGAAGCAACCTCTTGCGGGCAACAGTGGCTTACGATATAATCCACTTTATTTCCATTATTTCTGAGTGTTTCAAGCCCGAATTTCATTTCATCTTCCGACGGCATTTCCTGTTTCCACCACGAAATATGATTGATTCTCAGCATTTCTCCACGCTGCGTCCGCTTATTATAATCATTTGCCAGTTCTTTAGTCGATTTATAATCGCTTGGCTCAAGAATTCCGTCCTGAATGTCGTGGCTGCTTGCGCCGCCAAACGCAAAGAATTTCTTACCGCACAGCTCAAAAACATATCCTCGCATAAGGTGGTAAACATTTTCACAAATTCTGTGCGCTTTACCTCCGTGGAAATCCACGATTTCAAATTCGTCGCTATAAAGTCTGTCGAAGTTCTCGTGATTGCCGTCAACAAACAGCAGCGTAAAGTTCTTTTCCGAAAGCCATCTGAACCACCATTTTTCGGTATTATCCGGGTGCCATACGCCAAAATCCCCACACACGATTACATAATCGTCCCGTGTCATTTCTTTTTGCTCCGGGAAACTGTCTATTGAAAACTTCGACCAGTCAGCATGGCAATCACCTGTAATAAAAATCACTGCTTATCCACATCCTTTCTTGAAGCATCATCACACCTTGGAAATGGGCAATTGTCGCAATCATCATCGCAATGAAGTTCTGACAGTTCGTGCTGCACACTCCATATATAAAAACCGCGCCCATGATAATTGTTAAAACAAAAAGGACGACGTTTGCAATTGCCTCGTCCAGCTGTTTGTCTCCGAAAAAAGGAAGCTAACGCGTCTGCACATTTGTAATTATATTGTTAGCCACACCCCAAATCGTAAATGTCGTCGTCAATCAATGCATTAACCTGTTCTGCGGTCGTGTCGCATAAACAGAGAACGGCGTCAATAATCCGTTTATGTACTTCCTCAATACTTGTCGGTTCGTTATCTGTTCGCTCCCACGGATAGGTGGGCATATAATAAAAGTAGTATTCGCCTTCGCCATTATCTCCATATGTTAATGAGTCCGTGTCATCGCAAAAAGTGAACATCTCCGCAAGATTATCAAAAGGGTTTCCATAAAGATAGTCATCAATATTGAACTTGTCTTCTGTGATATCGTCATCGGGTAATTGTGTTTTCATAAACTGAACACATTTTTGTGTGCTTAAAAAGGGCAATAACTCATTTGTGCGGATGCCTACACCCTGACACATCCAATAAGATACACTCATCTTCAATACCTCGTTTCTTTCTATTCATTTAACCATTCGAACATTCCCAGCACTCCTTCATCCGTCCTAAGTTTAAGGCGATCTTATTAATCTTGGCTATGTCCTTCAAGTCTTTGACATTGTAATCCTTTAAAGACATGACGCCTACTAAACAGTTGTCATCTTTCATGAGACGAGTGACAGAAACACCGTAAAGTTTTGATAATTCATCTACCATACTAGCTAACAAAGGAGATTTACCGTTTTCTATATTTACAACCTCTTCTTCTTCAACTCCAAGATATTCTGCAATGTCAGAGACCGTGAGCTCGCTCTTAGTTCGCAATTGCATGAGCCGATTAATTAATTCTTTTTGTCGTTCATTCATAGTAAAGCCACTGACTCCTCGTAGTCTTCGTTATGTGAGTTATTCCAAATCAGAGCTCTTAACGAATCAGACCCGTTTGTCGGGTATTCAATCAAAACTCTTGGTCTCGAAAGCACATCTTTTGCCTTAAGTCTATCGTTATCAGCTATGTATTCAACATCTATGCCGGGGTAATCCGGATCGGGGCTCTCTGTCGCAACGAGCCAGCCATTCTTCACTCTCACTGTTAAAGCAGTTTCCATTTTTCCTCCTTTATCTGTCAAACCAATAATCTCCGCATATTGTATTGGCATCCACTCTGTGTATATCCAAGTTGCTTCCTGGTCGTCCATCGAAATACTCGTTGCAAATTCTATCTGCGTCCTCTCTCGAAATATCTCCAATATATCTTATATTCTCATCAAGGAATTCCCATAGGTTATCTTCGTTCCTCATTTTTACGAGCGTGTCTGTATTAATATACATCCAGACCCATTCGGCTATGCGGTAGTCTTTTTCGCCCGCACCGCTCTCATCGTTGCAGTAGACATTCCCACTCATATGAACCACTTTGTTGCCGTCTATTTCTTCTACGGAGTAAAAATATCTATCCATCTCTTTCTCCTTTCTATGGCATGATATAAAAACGAGCATATCCTCGTCGTTCCGCTCCACAGCTTGAGTCAAGCTGCATTGTAAATTCCAACATTGATGTATTCCGCTGGCTTTACAAATATTTAACGACTCTCTATATTCTGTGCTTGTCAATAACTACCACCATCTTTTTTGATGACCTTTTCGATCCCAAGCCAGACTTCTAAAGTCTGGCAAGGATGGAAAAGTCAGCGAAAAACTTAAAGCGTGTGTGTGTCACAACCAACCATCGCCTTACCTCCACTAAATCAGCGAGAGGCGACATTTCTGTCAATTTGCATAGTGGTATCTGATTAATTAACTGTTCTTAAATCCGTCTTTATTCCATCTACTATATTAAATCCTGTTTTTTCTGAGACATATGATACTATTCTTGTGATAGTATCACCTTCTACCATTTTGTAGTAATTTAGTTTTCCTTCTAGAACCTTTACGTCGTGATAGCTCCAATCTTTGTTATTCTTTTTATCCATTGCATAAGTACGGAGCATTGTCTGGAAGTGTTTCTTTTCTCTCCACCCAACGGTAATCTGGTTGTCCTTGTTTAGCATAACTCCTAAATTCCAATTGCTTCCTGACGACGAGCCGTATCTTGTCTTTTTCTCATTCAGACTGAACGGAGCGGAGAACTCTGAAAAAACGCTCTTGATTCTTTCTTGTACCTTGTTTATTTCAAAATCCCATCTTGATGATATTAGCATATCATCTGCATATCTTGTGTACACGAATGTATTTTCTTCGTTGTGAAGCGAATTGAAGAGTTTGTAATCAATCGGTATCATCATAATATTAGTAATCATCGGAGATATCGGAGTTCCTTGAGGGAGACCTCCGTGAAGGAAACATAATGAAATTGCTGTGTTAAATAATTCCCGTCCCTCTGCGTCTTTCATAACCTCACAAAACGGATATATCATCGAGAACATTTTAGTTACAAATTCTGGGGTTGTACTCCCAAAGAAATTATGTAGGTCGAACTTTCCAAACCACTTTGACTCATTCTTTTGGTGCCTCTTTATGGCTGTCAATATACCTCTTTGCTTAATATACGCGTGTGCGGATGTGTGATACATTGCGTGAAAATCTTGCTCGAAGATATCTTTCAGCTCATTCAGCGCTTCTTTTAATGAATCTATCGGCGCGTCAATCTGACGCAATCCACCAGTTCTTTTTGGTATCTTGAAACTGTAGTAAAGCTGTTCTCTGGGAACGGTTCTCAACTCGGCAGTCTTTTCATTGAAATCTCTTAGTTTAGACTTTAGATATGAAATCGGTGTTTTGTTTCTAAGTTCACTGCTTATACTTTCAACCTCGTATACTCTGGTATTTGCCGTTGTGTTGTAATATACTGTCTGAAAGATACTATCTTCAGGCGAGAAGAGTAGGTCTTCGAGAGACATCTGCTTGTGTCTCGGACTCTGTAATGTTACTATGTAATACATAAAAATCTCCTTTTGTTAGTTCAAACTACTGATGGTTGCCCGCAGCTGGATGTGATGCGTGAAAGAGTGACTGGTCGGTTGTCACTCTCACTTTTGCCTTGTTGATTTCCTTTCTTCGGATGTTTCCACTCTGTTTGGATGTCGAATGTAACCAGCAACGCTGGGTTTCTTAGAGGATATTACATTTTGTTGATGGCTAATTCGTGATTTGCGTAAGATTGTTAGATCTCCGACGGAGTTGCCATGCTGGATCCTCGCGTCTTCATCCTATCAAGTTGTTACTCCCATTAAAACAACGGGGAGTCCCTAATGGGTATGCTTTGAACTAATGTATCTGTTATATAGCTATCGTCTCAAAAGAAAAAGCGTCTGCTATTATAATTTTCTTTAAATTTCCGTCTTTTACGAAGTTTATAAAGTTTGCAACCCCGTATGCACAAATAATTCGTATCGTTGGACACACTGACAGTGCGATGTTGCACGCAGATACTGGGGTTGCTTCCTTCGCTTCGTCATGTGTGAAATTTGTTGTCTCAATATAATCTTTCTTGGCTTTCAAGTCAGTCCACTTGACTGCGTAGTGTTGAGCGTCTAAAAGCCTTGTTCTGAAGTCAAACAATGCTTTTATGTTTATGTTGTACATACTCTTCTGTGCAATTTCACGTCTTAATTCTATTGTGTCAACGCACAGAAAAACATATCCAGCAAGAGTTTCACCGCGCCAACCGTTGTCTTTTGTTCTTATTGTCGTGGATAAGGTTGGGTTTATTTCAGACAGGTATTCTTTAACGGCTTCTGTTTTCTTCTTTCCGATATCACGCTCTCTAAACATCTGATTTGCGATGTTGTGCCTTTCTACGATATCGAAATCCCATAGAATGAAGTTTTCGAAACCAAATCTGGCTAAGTTTTCCGCTACGGTCGAACCAACTGAGCCGCATCCTATTATATTAATAGGAATGGTGTTGTCCGGTTTAAAAAAATCATAACTCTTCGTTAAATCCATTTATCGCACTTCCTTTCCATCCTCTTGAGTACATTTCGACTTTCTCTGGGTCTGGTTTTAATTCTGGTGTCTTTTCAATACGTCTTTTAGCCGCCTCAACAAAGTCATTTATCTTTGCGTTGTTCTCCCAAATGATTTTTATATCATTTTTCTCATATATAGTATTATCCTCCACGTCGAAAATTCTTGCATAAATTTCTCCCTTCTTATTTAAGATTAAAAATAAGTAAAAATCATTTGAAGACAGGTTGTTTACCGTGTCTTCTTGATGTCTCAAGTCAACTCCACTGGGTGACACTCCCATGTTTACATGACTGTGACCATGCATTCTCAGCGCATTGAAACTTTCGTCATCCAAAGATAGCAGCCATGTTTCGTACTTTTCTTGGTCTGTGCTTACTGTTACAGACGTTACAACCTGTGGATATACTAGTATGTCGTATATCTCGTACTTTCCTTTTTCCAGCTTCCTTGCAAGTCCATGCCATGCTATCTCTGTTGGCACCGAGTTTACAAGTGCCGACATTTTCTCCTTTGCCTCCATAGTTATTACAACCACGGCTTTGTCTTTTGTCGTTTCTGGATACGTTGATGGATCAAAAGCCATTTTGGAGAGCTTGTTTTCGAGCTCCCTTTTTATCTTTGATTTATATTCAGAAGTTCTGAACAATCTTCTACTCATCTTTTTCTCCTTCCTTAACTATATCATAAAAGTCTTTTATGGTAATGCTAGAGCCATCAGGCATTTCGACACATTTTGTTATTTTGGCTCTATTAACGAGGTCTAACACAAACTTGGAAATTACTGCCCCATCCATAAAATTGATATTTCCCGTGGCGGCTCTTGCGAGTTCAAGAACTGTGATGTAATCTCCGCTTCTGATTGCATCATTAATTTGAGGAGTAAAGCCACCTAAACAGCGATAAAATTTGTGATGGGGATTGATTATCCTGTCTCCGTCACCTTCGTATATATCATCTAAGACCTTTAGCTCGTGAGTATTAAATTTAAAATACGACCGGGCTTTGATCTTTGCCGCATGATTTAAGAATATTTCTTCTATGACTATCCTAATGTCAGGATGCCCTCTAAGCGCTTCATTAAGAGCTGACACCTCACATCCGAGTGCCGTTCGAAGCATATCTTCATCGTAATTATCGTAATACGAATCTATTGATATCTCATAATCGTAGCCGACTTTTTTAGCCCTAATACAGTCTATATTCTTAATCATATAGTCTTCTATATCGGTTGCCTCACGAATTTGGGCTAATTGTAATTGGTTGTATATTGCTTCGGCTTCAGATATTCTTTTTAGGTAATCCTCTAACACCTTCTGCGCTGAAAGAAAATTAACATTAAGTCTCTCTAATTCTAGCTGTAATGCCTCTTTCTTCTGCGCTATTCCCTTGCCGTAAAATCCTCCAAACATCTTTTTAATTCCTTCAATCTGAGACTCCTTGCTTAATAAATTCTCCGTTAAGAGTCTCTTGTATTCAGAAGCTCCATTTTTGGATGTGAGTGTTTTTAGAAAACAAAGTTCATAGTCTGACAGCTTGGATTCATTTTCAAAATACCATGGCAACATTATCGGAATTGCTGACTGTATATGATGATAAATTTTTAAATCCATCGTGCCTCGTGGCGCATACAGACACACCACTGAAACTCTTTTAGTCACATTTGCGAAAAGGTCTGCTTTTCCTGCAAAAAATGTGCTAAATTTTCGAACATTCGTGTATCCTTGAGGAAAAACATTTGTTGTCGTTGCTAGTATTATAAGCAATGTGTCTTCTCTAATTTCACCGCACGTTTCGTCAAGTAAAGGCGCGTCTGATCCGTTATAGATCTCACATTTGAAATTATTTATCGTTCTATCACGCAATAACATTTCTAGCGTGTATTCAAAAGACTTGTCTATTCCGATGACGTTTGGCGATTCGGTAACATCAAGGGTAAGCGGAATATCCTCGATGTTTATTGCGTCTGGAAACATATAAAACCACCTTTCTACTTCTATTGCGTTTATTCCGTTATGTAAACTATTGGATTCTTCAGGATGGCACTGGAGTCGGGCTGAGCCATTCATGGTCATCAGAGAGACCTGTGGGGTTTGACTCGATTTGACTTTGCCTCGTAGGGAATTAGTTGCTCCTTTCTTAGCAGTTCCTTGATGTGATTTTGTAATTCTTCGTGTGATTGGACTGTTTGGCATTTCTGATAAGTTATTTGTTCCTTTTTCACCTGCGCGCATCACCTTGCGGTGCCTGCTCGCGGCAGGTTCATCCTATCAAGTTGTTGCTCCCATTAAAACAACGGGGAGTCCCTAATGGGTATGCTTTACATAACAGTGCTTGTCTTTCCAAGCTGTCGTTTTTTTTTTGCAAGCCGCGTATGCGGCTGTCAATTACGCGTTATCTGCTTTCACGATTGCTGTGAGATAACACGACTCTGATATTCCGAAGTCGTTGAATGACTTGTCAATGTCTCCAGGTCTTAACGGAGAGCCATCCAAGTGCACTGTGGTTGCCGCGTAGTTTATCTGAGCGTCGTCCAGCACCTCTCTGATTGTCTTGCTTTCGTTGACAATTTCTGTCTTTCTGTTTGTGTTGCTTGAAACAATTACTCTTACCATATCAATTCTCCTTACTTTTACGCTAATTCGATGCTACCCATTAAGTTGTTTCTCTCGTTTGTGATTTCGTCTACGACCGATGCTATTTTTGCTTCGATCTTTTCGACGTTAGCAACCGTCGTATAAAACCTGTCACATATAAATTCTTTTGTGCCACTGGCGTCAAGATTTCTCGGTATACCTGACACCGGAATAGATATGAGAGCATATCCCGCCTCATCTCTTGTCTTCGAATCAAAAACAACTGAATACGGTGTGATCTCTCCTGCAAACTCTCTGACAGAAACAGCGAATTCTGCATCGCCATTCTCGTCTCTCAGGATCAGCGCCTCAGGTCTGTACTTCCCGACCATCTCATAGTCCGAATACTTCTTCTCTGACTGGAGGACTACTACGTCTCCGATTAACTTTAACTTTGCCATAAATATTACTCCTTTTATTTTTTATATTTAAACTCTTGTAGAGTTTATTAACATTGTACTCCCGTCGGGAGGTTGTGACGGGAGTATGTAGGGAAATGACGGAGTTAAACCGTCAAGAATTACCGGTTAACGTTGTAATTAGTGTCGTATGGTGTTAAGGAGAATTTGTTGTGTCTAAAGGAGAAACTATGTTGGTAATTCTGCTCCCGCTTTCCCGTGATGAGAGGACGAGCCTCTCTGAAGAATTATTCGTCTTTGTTCTGTTCGAATATTTTGTCAAGGACTTCTTTATCGAGCTCCTCTATGACCTCTGCTATACACGGACATAAAAGATAGCATCTAATGGTAACGTCGCACCACTCTGCTCCCATTTCTATTGGATTAAGTTCGTCGCACCCGAAGTCCTCAAGAGCCTCTTGTAATAAACCCCAGTTTCCATTGAGATTTTCTTCCGCCTTGTATGTGTTAAAGGTGTATGAACCGCTTGCATTTCCTGTTACTGAGTCTGTCGTCCATAAAGAGTCATAAAGTTCCTCTTCTAATTCGTCTTTGTTAGATGCTTTAAGATATCCGGCATTTTCTTCTATGTACTCTAGCACATCTTGTTTTACGTTTTCTCTGTAATCATACATTCAAAACCCTCCTTATTCAAACGAGTATTTTGTATCATCTCTTTTATCTTTTCCAAATAGCACCATTGTAGGAGGGCTGCTTTCTGGGGCGTCCGGGTAGTCGTGTATTATTACTTCGGTTTGTATGTAAGACTTTCCGTCTTTGTAATAGTACCCCCATATATCTGTGGAGTCTTCTCCTCTGCCTTCTATGGTAAACAATATATCTGGGAACTTCTTTGACAATTTTGTCATGTCGTCACTCCAGTCGTACCATTTAGCATCTCCGCTCCATGAACCCTCGTCATATTCATCAAGAAACTCGAATTTCTTCATTTCGCTTTTTAGTTCCGAAGTACCGTAGTCTGCTGTTATTGTATAGTAGGTATAATATCCCATCGTTATTCCAAATCCGTCCTTTCTTCGATTGTGTATGTCTCGGCGCTGAGAATTACCTCGTAGCAATCGTCGCATTCCAAACAAATGTCTTGCGCTGGATTTCCATAGCTTCGTATATGAATGTCGTGTCCTTTGTGCTGTGCCAAGATTTCCCATAGTAGTTTATTATCCAATTCTACACAAGCCTCCAAACCTCTCATTAATCACTATGTCTCCAAATTCCGAACACCAGTCATCAGTTATGTTTTTAACATATGCAAACACATATCCTTCTTCGAGGTTTTCTCTTTCTGTTTCCCATTCTTCTTCGTAAGAAGTCGTCCAAAGCATTGAGAATAACTCACCGAACTCTGTTTTTGAGTGGATGATATGGTACACCATTCCTTTGTACCTTTCCTCAATTTCTTTAACGAATTTCTTCATTTCGTCATTGATATAATAAAGCGCCCCTGTGGCGCTTTCTGTGTAGTATAACCAACCTTTGTTTTGAAAGTCGTCGATTACACAGCTTAGAACATTAAGTTTGCTGAGCCTATATATACTTTCTTCCTTCATCATTTCCGTATTCGCCATAAATACTCCTTAGTCCTCGTAATCGTGTTTCGTGCTGACTGTGTTAAGACTCTCTCCATCGCCCGTGGAGCTGTTTGCGACTTTGCCAGCACGAAATCCTACGATTGCTCTCAGTTTACTTGTCTTTGAACGCTTCTTTCGGAAGCCCTCTTAATGTTTGGATTGCTTCGAATAAATCAGCGAGACTGGCGTCGTTCTCGATAACTCGTTCTGGGTATTTAGACACCCTCATGTCATACGCAACCAGCTCATCACCTCGTCTCTTTACGAGATATTTCGAAGATCTCGCACATTCCTGTGGCAGATATTGTTCTTCAAGAGCATCTAACACATATGGTATCTTAAGTTTTAAACTAAAGAAACCTTTGAAAATAATCGCTGTGACATTCCTTACAGCGATTTCGTCTGTGTCGTTATCCTCAGCGAAGAAAGAGATTTCGAGCATCGAATTTCGCCCTTTCGAGCTTAGTAACTTTGCAGCTTCTGCTGCCCAAATCGAAAGCTCTCTACCACTTATCTTCGCACTTTCGAGTGTGAAACTTCCGTTCTCAATCATCATTTTATCACCGCCGTTACTGCAAATCTTACGCCTTTAAGAATCCACGCTGGAGCGTAGAATATGTTTGTTAGTATTTTACCGACAGTACACTGTCCGTCAACAAAATCATTCTTCATCTCCTTTGCGGAAAGAAGTTTCGCTGTTATCAGATTGTACACAATGTACAAAACTCCAAGAATTATCATTACGGCTATCATGTTTACCTCCCATTATACAGCCTTTTTCTTTGTTTTAAAGGAAACACCTACAAAATCCTCAGCGGTAAGGATGTACTCGCTTTGGTTCCATCCGTCTCTGACAATCTCCTCGGCTTCCTCTGGGCTATCGGCTTCGAGAAAAACCTTTGTTTTAAGTGTTTCTGTAATGGTAACTTCGTACCTCACATCAATTCACCTCTTCTCGACAACAAAATGCTCGTTAAAGTATTCAATGTATAACCTACGAGCCTGAGCTTTCGTGTAATAATAATACTGGCGGATTCCTGCTGCGCCGTATATTACCCACGCCCCGTGAACGTTGCGTTCCATAAACGAGATTATCCTCATATGCTTCACCTCAGTCAAAATGCGGGTATGAAACAAGCATTACTTTTTTAGAATGCTTGCATTTGTTTACAAAATTCCTACATAGGAAGTAGGAGTCGAAGTGTTTTGTGATTTTAACGAAGCCCGTCTTGACTATATAAGTTACTTCGTACATATTAACCACCTACGATTTCTGGCTGACAAGAGTAACCGTTCTCTATGTTTAACTCGCGAATCATACTTATGAACGCTGACTTAGACTCACTTGCCTTCTGTGCACTGGAATACTGCCAGCAAAACGCAGTTTCGTCGCACCCCGTGTCCATCCCTCTGACGTATAAGTTATTCATTGCGAGAGAAGGAGCTGTCTTGCTCGAAATGCTGAACACACCCTTCTCATGAAGGATCCCCTTGCCTCTTAAGTCCTCGCTCATAGCGAGAACCCTGCCACAGAGAACACTGTGATATTGCAAAAATTCTACGATTAACATAGAAAACCTCCTTATTCAACATCAAGAATTCTAAGCGTCTTAGAATTCAGGCATTTTCTGATAAAGCTACGCATTGCATAGCATGAACCAAACTCACGTTTGGTTATGCGAACCCTGCCCTTGTAGACTTTGGCATACTCGATGGAGTACGGCTCGTCCGACTGAGAGATTTCGTATTCAGGCTCCTTCAAAAACCCGTTTTTGTAACCATACTTGTGCTTCTCGTGCGAAGCGTGTGTTATGAAATGAGGAATGTTTGCCATCAAATTCCTCTTGTCTCTGATATAAACCCTGCGTGATACAGGGAATCCTCTATCCGCGAAAAGTGCCTCATAGGGCGTTGGTATCTTCTTATTCATTGTTATCCTCCTTTGAAACCCAGCAAAGAGAACCCTGTTCGAGTTCGTCCTCGCCGTAGTACCACGTTGTTCTCGTTGTGTCACTGTCACATACTACTCCGTATGTGACAGAACCGCCTGCCTCGGGAACGATTTTCGTAACAACGCCAGTTACCGGGCGTTCTGTGGTAAACGATGGTGAATACTTTTTCAAGAGATCTAGTCTCTTTATAAGAACGGTTTCTCCTATTCTCAGCATAAAAACCTCTTTAAGCAGTGAGCACTGACTTACGCCAGCGCAGTAATTCGCCTGCCGTTTCAAACCTCGGTATAGAAACCGAGATACAAAAATCTTTGAGCAACCTCTGAGTTTCTCTGAGCAAAGCCTTTGTTGGCTTTCTGTAATACTTGCTCTCAGAGGCTTTTATACGATAAGCCTCGCCAGCATCGCTGATGAAAAACGGGTATTCCATATAAATCCTCCCTTTTACCACACAAGCTGTATACCAGCAGTGTTTATCCCGTAGTTTTCGCCCTTCTTGTATGCCGCAGGAAAACCCGCTTCATACGCTTCTTTACAGTCCTGTTCGACGGCTGCGTCATACCCACAACCACAATAAACTGCGTTGTCTACGGTCAAGGCTGCAACCCTGTTGGTTAAAACCCGACCGATTACCTGCCCTTTGTACAGCAGTTTTACGAACGCCACACGAAAAACCTCCCTTATATCACAGCCATGGCTGTGTGATTTCTACCGTTCCAGCGGATAGAAACTGCCTTGTTTATCGTGTTTCCTGAGATTACCGTTCCGTCAGAAAACCTTGCGTTGTGATTTCCGCCGTGTGACGAGAAACACACCTTCATTGAATCACCAGAGCGGGATAAAATACCCCTTACTTTGCTCTTAAAAACCTTGTAGCTCATAATTTACCTCCTAGCTACACATCAAATTCTCCTTGCGGGGTTGCAACCGCTGCCATAAGACACCCGCATTACCCGCCAAAACGGCGGTTGCTCTGCGTTAGAAATTTCTGCAAGAAACCGTTACAATTTGTTTTATTTTTGCAACAGGCATATATTTAAAAACTTTAAACTTGCATTCTCTGTGAATTATGCCATTGTGTCGTTCACGAAGAAAAACCTCGACGTTGAAAATGCCTGGGCGAATGTCGATCTCGTTGAGATTGAAAACCTTGGACTTACGAATTGCCTCCATTATTGCGGTGCGTACTTCTTCCATATGAAGACCTCTGTCTGCAAATCTTGCGAGAACCGTGTTTGTGCTTTTCATAGTAAAAACCTCCCGTGTTTGTGCTTTTCATGGTAAAAACCTCCCGTTTCCATACTCTGCATTTATGCGGACTTGTAACCGCCGCTAGAAAACCCAGCGGTTGCATTACAGGCACCGACGGATTAAAAACCCGTCGGATTAAGGAGGGTTACTATGAATGTGGTTTTACCCACAGACCGCCGAAAACCCGGCGGTTTCGTCCTTTTAGGGACTCATCAGTGTGGGGATATAGGAATTAAAAACCCACGGGCGAAAACCCGTGGGAAATTCCGTATGAATTAGTTTTTCTTTGATATCTTAGCCTTTAAGCCGTAAGGATCGCCCGTTACGATATGGTGGCATACATCGAGGAGGATTTTATAAAATTCCTTGTGTGTAGCCGCTTTTATAACGCTGCTTCCCGCACGCTTTGATATACATTCCTGCATATAAGCGACATCGTGTGAAGTTGCCTTGTATTCCTCGCCTATCATATCCGTCACGGCTCTTTGCAGAGTTTTTAAAACCTGAGTATTAGACAGCGGATTTTTGCCAAGGTCGATATCCTTTGCAATGGCATTTATTGTGTAGTACCCTTCGAGGTCTTTATATACCTCGTCCTTTACGCCGATTGCCTTGGCGACTCTAAGTGTAAGGCAGAAATTGATTTTCTGAAGGAGGTTCCTCCAGTTCTTATTCTTACCTATTCCGTCCTTTTTAAGGACTTCGAGGCTGTACTTATGCATTGCATCGAGGTCAACGGTTGTTGGCTTTTCCTCGACAATTCGTTTTGTTATCTTGGACTCTTTATCTGTGACATCTCTTGTCTTGAGATACACAACATCCTGACGCTTTACGGCTTCGAGCATAGCGTCACCAGAGGCTTCGCATTCTTCGTAGAACAGGTGATTAGCCTGTACCTTGTAGTCGGCTAAGTCCTTATCGAGTGCGTCCTGTGTTGCCTTGATATCCTTAGCGGGTGTCTTTTCGTTGAGTGTGAGCTCATTGTACTTCTGTACAAGAGCAACGATAGACGCTTTTCTCTTAGCGATTTCTTCCCTTCTTGTTTCAAGGGTTTTTCTTTCAGTAGTTGACATAGTGTTTTCTCCTTAAGTTTAGTATTTGAGCGTTTAGCTCATAAGAAAACCCACTCAAATTTGCACCTGAGTGGGCTTGATTTATGAGTTAAAAGCCATAAGGCTTAAAATTCTGTCCATTCACGCTAGTTACAAGTTATCCGAACAGCTCACGCAGTTATTTTCTTGCATTCCTCGGAATGCAATAACCTTCGGCAATATATCCCCTAGGGGACGCTTTGCCTGTTCGCTGTACTTCATCGCTTGCTTTTACGCATAGCTCACATTTTTATACGATAGAGCCTTCGCAACCTTGTTTCACATCTAACAAGATAGAACTGTAAGGGTTTTCACAATCCGAACCATAGGCTTAATTCCTATGCACTTACCGACGCCTTCAATAGTGGAGGTCTCTGTCAATATCGGTTGACAGTCCGTTTTCGGCTACCGCTAGGGTAGCTCCCTGTCGCTAGTACTCACTAGGTGGGGACGGCTACCGCTAGGGTAGCTCCCTGTC
>ERZ824600.406-NODE-406-length-64308-cov-12.567211_pt1 | contig 64308 bp, 50 predicted proteins | sample MGYA00519933_ERZ824600 | MGnify/ENA primary metagenome ERZ824600 (study PRJEB31778, sample SAMEA3449178) | human gut metagenome | biome: human gut; feature: human-associated habitat; material: faeces | place: United Kingdom | collected 2010/2012 ...
TTTTATTATTACTATATCTTGGTCATTTTCTGGAAAATCCACATTACCTTTAATTACATCTTTATGTTTAATTTTTCTATCTTCTCTACCAGGTGATTTAAATCTTATAATATATGGTATTCCTGCATTTATTTTTTCAGCCATTTCTTCAACCGAAAGATTTCTACATTTCGCCCATACACCATAATATCCTGGTCTTACTTTTGCAGCTTCTTGCTTTTTACGCATCTCTTCCCCTTCTTCTGTAGTACAGAAACATGGGTATGCTTTTCCTTGTTCTATCATATATTTAGCATATGCTTGATAAATATCTTTTCTTAAACTTTGTTTATATGGTCCATAATTTCCGATTTCTTCAGTATCTGAAATCATTCCTTCATCTGGTGCCATATCAAAATCTTTTAAAGAATTAACAATATCTGTTACTCCATTTTCTATTTCTCTTTTTTGATCAGTATCTTCAACTCTTAAGAAAAATACACCTTTTGTTCTTTTAGAAACCTCTATCGCAACTAATGCTTGATATAATCCTCCTATATGTACAAATCCTGTAGGGCTAGGTGCAAATCTAGTAACAACTGCTCCTTCTGGTAAATTTCTTTCTGGATATTTCTCTTCATAATAAGATATATCTTTCGCATCAGGAAAGATTAAATTTGCTAAATCTTTATAATCCATTTCTTTTCCTCCTTTAGTGGGCAAAAACGGAACCGACCCCGAATTGCCCTTATCAATTAAACTTCCATTATAATAGGAATTATCATAGGGTTTCTCTTTGTTTTAATAAATAGATAATCACGTAAATTCTCTTTTACAGTTGACTTAATAGTAGCCCAATCACGAACTCCTCTTTCCTCGCATTTAGACACTTCATGTCTAACAACACTTTTTACATCATCCATTAAATTTTCTGATTCTCTAACATATACAAATCCTCTTGATATTACATCTGGACCTGCAACAACCTCTCCTGTTTGAGAATCCATTGTTAAAACAATTACTATTAAACCATCTTGTGCAAGATGTTGTCTATCTCTTAACACAATATTTCCAACATCTCCAACACCAAGTCCATCAACTAAAACTCTTCCACTTGGTACTGTTCCAGTAAATTTAGCCTCATTTTCATTTAGTTCTAACACTCTACCATTTGTTAGCATAAATATATCATCTTTGTCAATCCCCATAAGTTCTGCTGTTTCTTGATGTGCTCTTAATTGTCTATATTCCCCATGAACAGGTATAAAATATTTAGGTTTTGCCAAAGCCAATATCAATTTTTGTTCTTCTTGGCAAGCATGTCCTGAAACATGTATGTCCTCTAATGAGCTGTAAATTACTTCTGCGCCAATTTGCATTAAGTCATCTATTACTCTTGATACAAATTTTTCATTTCCTGGTATTGGAGTTGCAGAAATTATTACTAAATCATTTGGTGTAATTGAGACTTTTTTGTGCTCTCCAGATGCCATTCTTGTTAGTGCAGACATTGTTTCACCTTGACTTCCCGTTGTAATTATTACCAATTGTTCGTCTGTATAATTTTTTATCATATCTATATCTATAAATGTATTTTCTGGTACGTTTATATATCCCAATTCTTTTGCAGTTTCTATCATATTAATCATACTTCTGCCACAAATTGCAACTTTTCTATTGTATTTGACAGCCGAATTAACAATTTGTTGAACTCTGTGGACATTTGAAGCAAATGTTGCTACAACTATTCTCTTTTTTGTGTTTAAGAATAGCTTATCAAATACTTCTCCTACCGAACTTTCTGACATTGTATATCCTTTTCTCTCAGAGTTTGTGCTATCTGAAAGCAATGCCAAAACGCCATTATTTCCTAATTCTGCAAGTCTTCCAAAATCCATAACCTTTTCATCTATCGGTGTATAGTCTACTTTAAAGTCTCCTGTGTGTATTACTGTTCCAACAGGTGTATGAATTGCAAGCATTACAGCATCCGGAATACTGTGTGAACTTCTTATAAATTCTACTTTAATATTGCCAAAGTTTACTGTTTCACCTTGATTTATAACTGTTAGCTTTGTACTTCTTAATAATTTATGTTCTTCCAATTTGTTTTCTATTAAACCTATTGTCAATTTTGTTGCATATATTGGTATATTAATTTGTTGCAATATATATGGTATAGCTCCAATATGATCCTCGTGCCCATGTGTTATCACTAAACCTTTTATTTTTTCTTTATTTCTTTCTAAATATGTTACATCAGGTATTACTAAATCTACGCCAAGCATATTGTCTTCTGGGAACTCTAGTCCACAGTCTACTAGTACAATCTCATTTCCATATTCAAAAACAGTAATGTTTTTTCCTATTTCTTCTAACCCACCAAGTGGAATTATTTTTAAATTTTCTTTTTTAAATTCAAACTTTATGCTTTCTTTTTTATTATTACTTCTTGCCTTTTTATTTTCTGTTTTGTTTTCCTCCCCTCTTTTATAGCTTCTTCTTTGTGGTTTTCTTTTTTGCTCTTTATCCTTTTGTTCTGTTTCAATTGTCATGTTTTTATATCTCCTCCTTATTTTTTATCAAATTTATATACTAAAAAATAGTTTATCCTTTTCTAAACTATTATAATTACAAAATATTTATATTTAATTTTACAATAGAAATCAAATATGTTTATATTATTTTCCGCACAAACCAAACATATTTTACCACTTTAAATATTTAATATTCCGATTATACTTTAATTTTATATATATAAATCTCTTCTTTACCATTTTTGGTAACAACTGTTACCTATTATACACTTTTTTCTTTGCATTGTCAAATTTAAAAAAGATACAGCTTTTGCCATATCTTTTATATGAATTCATATAATTTATATAAATTTCAAATCTTATTTTTTATTTACTAAGTCTTTTAAAGCTTTTCCGGCTTTGAATACAGGTGCTTTAGATGCAGGTATTTTTATTTCTTCTTTAGTTTGTGGGTTTCTTCCCTTTCTAGCAGCTCTTTTTCTTACTTCGAAAGATCCAAATCCAACTAATTGAACTTTATCTCCTTTTGCTAATGTCTCTGATACAACATTTACAAATGCATTTAATGTTGCTTCAGCATCTTTTTTTGTTTCTCCTGTTTTAGCTGCAATAGCTGCAATCAATTCTGTTTTGTTCATTTTTATTACCTCCTATAAGATTTCAAATATGTAGACAATGCAATCTACTATTAACATTATTCGCCAAAGTTCCTTAAAATCCTTCTTTTTTTATGCCAAATTTTCCGAAAGTCTACATTTCACTAGCTTTACCAGTTTTTTCTTTTCGAAACTCCTCATTTTACTGCTTTTCAAGGTTTAGAATTTCAAGTATCTTTTTACCAAATGGAATCATTTTTATATTATCCTTGTCTAATATTTTAAAAACAATAATAAAAATTCCGTATATTAATACTGCAAAGCCAATTGCTAATATTATGCTTAATTTGTCGCTAAATATACTTAAACATTTATTATATGTGTATATTGCACCAATTATCATAATTGTTGTTGCCATTAATGGCTTAATCACAAAAGTTGATAATTCTAATTTTAATTTTATTGTTTTTCTTAATACTGCATAATCTATTATTACTGCAACCATATGACAAATTACTGTTGAAACAGTGGCTCCATTAATTCCACCTAATATAAATACGTTTGGATCTATTTTTATAAGTATTAAATTTAATATTAGTTTTATAACTACTCCAACTGTTAAAGCTATTGCTGGTACTATTACTTTACCTAATCCTTGCAAAACTCCACTAATTGTTTGTTCTAAAACTATAAATATAATTGAAACTGCACTTATTTGTAATACAATCGCACCATTGCTTTGATTTGGAAAAAGTAATTTTAAAATTGGTTCTCCAAAGAATATCAGTCCCGCCATACATGGCAGTCCCATTAATATTGTTAGTAAAATTGAAAATGATACTCTTTTTTTTATTGTTTCTGAATCTCCCATGGCTTTAGAATATGCTATTGTTGGTATCAAACTTGTTGTAAGTGCCACATTAAATGACATTGGTAACATTACAAGAGTATCTACCTTACCACTTAATATTCCATATTGGATTTTTGCTTCATTTTCACTTAAAAAGTTTTTTAATCCTCTAACTACTGTTATTGAGTCTATGCTTTTATTTAATGACCCCAGTATAGAGGTTAGTGACATTGGTATAGATACTGTTAATACTTCTTTAATTGTGCTTAAAATTCTAGTGTATTTATATTTTTTTGTTTTGATTAGTTCTTTGGCTATTTCTTTTCTTATTGTTTTATAATAAATATATAAATACCAAAATCCCACAGAAGTTGCTAAGGTTGTAGCTAAATTTGCTCCTGCAGCCATTATTGTTGTATTTATTCCTGAGGTCATTGCTAATAATTCTACAACAATAATGGTAAATACCATTTTAAATAATTGTTCTATTGTTTGAGAATTTGCTGTTACTTTTACATTATTTCTGCCATTAAAGTACCCTCTAATTACACTAATTAATGTAACAAAAAATATTGATGGAGATAGTGCTACTAAGGAATATTCTGCTTCTGGAATTTGTAGCCATTTTTCTGCTATAATTTCTGCTCCTAAAAAAAGTATTAATGAACATGTAAACCCGATTAGTGCAAATGTTACAAACGCAATTTTAAATATTTTATGTGCTCCTTTATTATCTCCTATTGCCAATTTTTCTGACACTAATTTTGCTATGGCATTTGGTATTCCAACAGACGAGAATGTAAGCAATAAAGCATATATTTGAAATCCACTTGAATATATTGCATTTCCAGTATCTCCAAATCCCTGTTTATTCGTTAAATATACTCTGTATATTAGTCCTAATATTTTAATTAGAATATGTGAAATCATTAGAACTAATACTCCACCCATAAAGCTTTCTTTTTTTAATTTCTTTTTATTTTTCATCAATTACCTCTTGCACAAATATATTCTGTTTTTTTTCTTTTATGAATTTTTAATTTCAAGTCTGACTAGTAAAATTTTGAGAGGATTTTTTTGTCAAAAGTCTTGTTTTTTTGCTGATTTTGTAGGATAATATATATGTAAGGTTAGATTTAATGAAAGTGGTGGAATAAGTGAAATTATTTGATAAGTTTTTAAAACTACTAAAGACAGATAGAAACACCTTTATGACTTATATTTTAACAATAATATCTTTTTACATATTAGTAGACAGAGTAGTAGAAATGCTGTTTATTATTTTTACGGGAGTTTCTTATTCATATTGGGGACCTGTAAAATATACACTCGCCATAGCTTGTGTATCTTTTGCATTTTTCTTTTCTTCTGGTTCTAAATTCGCTAGAGCAGATATTAATAAGTTAAGAATATTTCATACATTTATAGTTAGCTTTTATATAGTATGTATTTCCGCATTAGTTCAATGGTTAAATGCAATTATATGGCTAGGCTTATTGTCTTTGCCTAATTTTATTGAGCTTGTAACAGATTTTTCATATTTATTTAAGCCTGCATTCACTGCATTAGGAATATATATACCTCTTGTAACATTTTATAAAGTTATTAAATGGCTTATATTCTCTATTAATGATGTTAAAGACATTAGAGATTCTATATTTGATTATGGCGGTATTGATTTATCTGCAAAACCAGAAGGTGTTGGAAACTTTACATGTGAAGTAAAAGTTTGTATGAACACGGAAAGTGGTGAAGATGTAAAAATACCTGAAGCTAAACGTTTTGAATCTTTACTTGTTGTTGGTGTTTCCGGTTCTGGAAAAACAGCTACAATTTATGAACCAATGATAGCAAGAGATTTTGAAAAGAAATATTTCTTTAGAGAAGTTGCGAAAGAAATGGGATTTACTGCATTAAAAACAGGTATTGCTACATTAACATATCCATACTCAAATGATTATTTAAATAAAAACTTCTCATTATCTTTGTTAACGCCAAATCCTGACAAACTTGATATTTACAAAGCATATATGAAAAAAATGACAATTTCTTCTTCTGGAAGTCGATTTGTTTATAAAGATTTAGGATTAACGTATATGGCTCCTGACCCAGATACAATAGAAACTATGGCAGGAGTTGCAAAAAACTTTAGTTTACCAGTAAATATTATTGATCCTAATAACTCTGATTCTGTTGGATTAAATCCATTTATATATAAAGACCCTATAAAAACTGGTATTGCAATTTCCTCTGTATTAAAAGGATTATTTGCAACGAACAGACCTGATTTAAGTTTAGCATTTAGAGAAAATGCAGCAATACAAATATTAGAAAATCTTTCTATTTTATTAAAAGAGATGTATCCAAGATTGCATGAAGGTTCATTACCCAATTTAGAAGATTTACTAAATATGTTAAACGATTTTAGTCTAATTGAAGAAATGACAGAGCAAATGAAACAAATACCAGAACTTGCAGATAAATATAAAATATTAATTAGATATATGGAAAACAATTTTTATGCAAATAGTACAGACTTAAATAATACAAAAACTTCTGTATTTACTGCTTCTGCAGAGTTAGACAATTTGTTAAGATATCCAGGTGTTAAAAATATATTGTGTAATAGAACAAACAATTTGGATTTTGATAAAGCATTAGAAAAAGGAGAAATTACTTTATTATGCACAAGAAGAGGAGATTTAGGACCTAATGCACATAAGGCTTTCGGTTTATTCTTTATATTATTAATGCAACAATCTATTTTATCACGTCCAGGAAATGACACTACTAGAATTCCACATTTCTTGTATATAGATACCTTCCCAGACTTTATATGTAAAGCAACAGAGCCAATATTCACAGTTTATAGAAAATACAAAGTTGCAACGGTATTAGATTCCCAAAATTTATCTCAATTAGAAGGTGAAGGGAATTCCTCAAATGGTTCTGGCAAACACTTTAGAGATACAATACTAGCTAACTGTGTTAATAAAATAATTTTTGGAAATGCTTTACCAGAAGACCTTCCATGGTGGGAACAAGAATTACAAACAAAAAGAGAATGGCAATGGAAAAAAAGCTATCAAATGGATCAATCAAAAAAGGATTATGGATATGATTCTAAAGCATCAGACATTGGCTTTAACTGGATACCTAACTTTAAAACAGGCAAGATAAAATCTTTAAAAAGTAATCAAATTATTTTTAAAGTTAAAAATCTAAAAGGTCAAAGCGTTGTAGATAAAGGTAAGGTTGAAAAGCTTGAATCTAAATATAAAGAACCTCATAAAGTAAAAGAATTTAATTTTGATAAATTTACCAGCGGAATATCTCAAGAAGCAAAAATTAAAGAAAAAGCTCGTAAAGCTATTAAAAAACGTTTAGACGATGATTATAATGATGATGACCCAATCAAAATAGACACTTCTGATTCTAGCTTCTTATTTGATAATGAAGATGCTATTATAGTAGATTTAAAAAAAGGAAATAGCAATTAATAGGAGAAAAGAAACCATATACTAATTTATATGGCTTCTTTTTTTATGTATTTATTTAATTTTTCTTGCTTCTAAATAATATCTTTTATCATAGCTATGTCCCATTGAAAATGTTTTTCTTGGTAATGCTCCATCTAGTATAACAGTTTTAAATAATTCTGATTTATGCATATTTGGTAATAAAAATCCTATATTTCCTTCTTGTTCTCCTAATTTTTCTGTTGTCTCTTCTCCATGTATATAGTCTACTTTTCCTCCATTTTTCTTTAAATATTCGTCTATAAACATTTGTAGGCTACCTACTGCCAAATTAGATTTAGGATTTTTTATAACTATTTTTCCTTTTTTACCTTTATATACATATTGTATTACTTGTCCCTCTCCTTCTTCTGATGTTTCGTAGAATTTCTTTAATTCCTCCATCATGTGTTCTGGGTTAACTCCAAATACTACTCTATGTATTGGTTCAAAGTCAAGTGCATCACTATGTAAGTTAACAACCTCTACTAATGCATATCTTGCTGGATGGTTCTCGTATTCTTCCTTTGTCAATGTTTTCTTTAAATTTTCATAGCATGTTTTTGCTGTTGCTAATGAGTGGTTTCCATCTCCTACAGAGAATAATAGGACTCCTTTATCTTTTACATTGTATTTCTGCTCAAACTTTTCTTTATCTGCTAATTCCCCTATTCCTTCTAACACTTTTTCTATAAGTTCATCATTAAGCTTATATCCTTTAATATGTCCACCATTTTTCATTAGATCTGTATCATATACCTTATCTTCCTCACTTACTTTATCTGTTAGTCCTTCTATTATTTCTTTTTTATCATCATCAATTAATAACATTATATGAGGTAATTCTAATGGAGCATTTTCTCTAACTTTTACTCTTGGTGGTATTCTCTCTAATACAGTTCCTTCTGTTGCTCTTATCAATGTTTGAGAATCTTTAGCAAAAGAATAATCTTCTAAATCTACTTTTCCCATTAGCCCTTTTCTTATTCTGCCATCTGCTTGAGTTCTTTCTACATATATTAAACTATCTTTTAAAGTTCTAAAGAAATTATTATTAATTAATTTTTTCATTTCTTCATTAACTTCTGCTATTTTTTCTGCAACATTATCTTCTTCCAAGTATATTTCTGGTAATGTTACTTTTAGAGTTGATGGTTCGTCTCCAACAATTTTAGTTACATCCTCCCAGTATTCTGGCTCTGATGTGTATTGATCACATGCTATAACAGCCCATTTGCTCATATCTGCGTTTTCTGGCAATAATATGTCAGCTTTTGAAAATGGTATTTTCATTTCTTCACATTCCTTTCTTTAAAATATATAAATTGAAAAATTTTTCAATTATTAGCTTAATAATTTTATTTTTTCTGTAACCATTTGATACTTTTGTGTATCAGGGTCTAGTTTTATTGATACAAGTGTGTCTTCTAGTGTGTCTGAATTTTGCTTTAAGTCTGTTGTAAAATATAAATTTATTTTATCTATTTCTAATTTGTTTATAACTATATGTTTAAATGCTTCTGCTATATGTTTTTCGTCTTCACATACTATTATTAACTGTGGTAATGCCGTATATCCACAATCTCCCGGCACAAAGTTTTCATAGAAATCCTTGTACATTCTAATTTTATCTGTCAATTTGTTTTGCCAATCATCTTCTCTTCTTATTACTTCAAATAAAAATTGTATTGATTTTTCGCCTTTGGTTAATTTTATTCCTCCACCTGATGCTTTAAATACCTTGCCTAATGTTTTAGCTTTTAATGCTGGCTTTGGAGTATATGACTCATATGCCTTAACCTTATTTAAATATGCTATAATAACATGATTTCCTGCTAGTCTTTTTTTATCATGGCAACTGGCTTTGTATTATCTGTTGGTTGCCATTTACATTCTATTCCTCTTGAATCTAGCAAGTATTTTCCCATTTTTTCTAAGCAGTATATTCTATATATTCCCTTTCCATCTTGAGAGTCAAAATAATATCTGGTTAATATTTTTGACTTTACTAATTGTTCCAATTTATTATTCAATTTCTCTTGTGAACCTACATCTATTCCCTTTTTCTCTAGCATTTGTAATATTTGTCTAGAAGTAATAAATTCAAATTCGTTTACTATCTCTAAAATAGTAAAGTGTAATTCATTTATATGTCCTAAGTTTATCCTCTGTACTATTTGGCTCATTGATACATAACCATCTTTTCCATCAAATACTTTTATCTCTCCAGGTCTAATTGCAAATGGAGAAACTGTTGCTTTTATTTCATTGTCTCTAACCATATTACTACTCATTCCCCTCTTTATTAGATATAGCTATTTTATCACAAAATAGCACATTTGTCTACTTTATTAGCTCCTTTATTTGACCGCTTTTTAAATACTTCCATTCTCCTAATTTCAAGTCTTTTACATTAATGTTTCCTATTCTACTTCTATGCAGTGCCAATACTTTTTTTCCTATTGCATTACACATTTTTCTTACTTCTCTATTTTTTCCTTCATGTATTGTTATTTCTATTCTAGATATATCTTTTACCTCGTCTATTTTTAATATTTTTACTTTTGCTTTTCCTGATATATAGTCATCTATTTTTACTCCTTTTTCAAGCATTTCTATTTCTTCTTTTGTAATTTTTCCCTTTAGAGTAACATTATATGCTTTTTCTATTTCATATTTTGGGTGAGTTACTTTATATATAAATTCTCCATCATCGCTTAAAATTAGTGCTCCTGATGTATACATATCTAGTCTTCCTACAGGCACAATTTTTTCTTTGATTTTTATTAAATCTAGTACTGTATCTCTATTAAATTGATCTTTTACGGTTGTAACGTAACCTATTGGTTTATTTAATAAAATGTATACTTTTTCTTCTACTGTTGACACAGGTTTACCTTCAAAAGTAACCTTATCCTTTTCAATATCTATTTTTGTACCTAATTCTGTTACTGTTTTTCCGTTCACTTCAACTTTTCCTGCTAAAATATATTCCTCTGCCTTTCGTCTAGAGCATATACCACTATTAGCCAAAAATTTTTGTAATCTAATTTGTTCCATTTTTTCCCCTTCATTTTTATCTATAATTTTTTTAATATTTCTTCAAAATACTGTGGCAGTGGGGCTGTTAATTCCATATGCTTATTTGTTATTGGATGCATAAATTCCAATTTATATGCATGAAGCATTTGTCCTTCTATACCAAACTCGTTTTTTCCATTTGAATATACTGCATCACCCACTACTGGATACCCTATTTCTGCCATATGTACTCTTATTTGGTGAGTTCTTCCTGTTTCTATTTTTATTTCTAACAGTGTATATTTAGAATATCTTTTTAAAACTTTAAAATGTGTTATAGCTTGTTTTCCATTTTTTGTTACTGCCATTTTTTTTCTATCTTTTGTACTTCTTCCTATTGGCATATTAATTGTAGCCTCTTCTTCTGGCACATTTCCTCTTACTAGTGCAATATATGTTTTTTTTACATTTCTTTCTTTTATCTGTTCGCTCATATTTATATGTGCTTTATCATTTTTTGCCACTATTATTAGCCCTGAAGTATCTTTATCTAATCTATGTACAATACCAGGTCTTAATTCTCCACCAATACCAGACAAACTGTTTTTGCATATCGATAAAATTGCATTTACTAATGTACCATCTGGATTTCCATTTGCAGGATGAACAACCATTCCTTTTGGCTTATTTACCACAATTATATCACTATCTTCATATATTATATCTAATGGTATTTCTTGCGCCTTTAATTTAGTTTCTTTTGCTTCTGGTACATCTATACTAATATTATCATTTGCTTGAACCTTATATGAAACTTTTTCTGATTTATCATTAACCAAAATATTGTTGCTTTCTATTAATTTTTTTATCATTGTTCTAGATAATTCGTTAAAATTCTCTGCTATATAAATGTCCAATCTTTTTCCCTTATCATTTTCATTTACTATTACATTTTTCATTTTATTTTACCTTTTTTAAGTTTTTTAATTCTCTTGTTGTATATATTGCCATATTTAATGCAAATGCTATCCATCCTATTACCACTAATATATCTGCTATATTAAAAGTTGGAAAATTAAATACTGGCGATATATCTATAAAGTCAATTACCCTTCCTCTAAATATTCTATCTATTAAATTTCCAAATCCTCCCGCTAAAATTAATGCTAACGAAATATTGGTAAATTTGTTTGTCATCTCTCTTTGTTTTACCGTAAATCTGATAATTATTATAATTACAAATATGCTTATTATAATATTACTAATTCCTCCATTTGAATTAATCCCAAATGCCACACCTTTATTCTCTACATATGTAAAATTCAATATGTTCTGTATTACAGTTATTGAATTTTCTTTAATATTTGTTATTACTAACCATTTTGTTAATTGGTCAAATATTATTAATGTTAGTATTAATAATGTCAATAAAATTGCTCTTTTTTTCATTTATATAACCATTCCTTTATTTGCATCTTTCATAAACCACAAAATTATCGTCATTATACATTTCTAAAAATCCAGAGTCATTAGAAATAAATGTATTTAATTTTGATTTTTTCTTTAATATAATATGAGTTATATCATATTTTTCAAAAGTATCTTCATAATATCTCTCCATACTTGATGTTTTGATGAAATCTGTGAATATATCTCTACCGTCGTATTCTCCGTTTTCTGCGCGTTTTCCATTAAATTCTGGTGCATATAAATCTGCCCTAGAATCTATAAATACAGGAACTCCTTTGTATAACAAATAGCTTCCATAATTATATTCATTAAACAACTTCATATTTTTTACATCAAGGTTTTGTAAAATCCATTCTGTTGCTTCTACAGGATAGTTCTTTTTACTTACAAAACTATTTCCTGTTTTTCCACTATACATTCCCAAACTCATTATTATCACTAATAATATTACAATTGCATCAACTTTTTTATTATTTAGTGTACTCAACAGTTCATTTTTTGCTTCTGGAGCATATTTTTCAAACATACTTGCAACAAGTTTTGAAAATATAAATGAGCCTATAAGCACCAATAAAGATGTTTGCCTTCTTGTCATAAATGCTAATAGTACCAATCCTGAAAGCATAAATAAATCTCTTAATTTAATTTTTGTGTCTGTAAAAATTAATATAACTAGAAACATTACTAAAACAACCATAATTGGAATATTATTTATTAATGTTAATGGTAAGTGCTCGCTAATATTGTTAGTAGTATTCCCCTGCATTGTTTTTACTAAGTATGTATATGGTGTTGTTCCAAGTGGTGTTAATAATCCCGTAAAAACAGATATAAATAATATAACAATTAAACCTTTTGTTGCTGTTTCTTTTTTTATTTTAATTTTATATGGATTTTTTCTTCTTTCTCTTTCTTTTTCTAATACTTTTAGATGATTTTCTTTTATCTTTTCTAACTGTACTTCAAGTTCAATAGCCTGATTTTCTTTTCCACTTTTATAAAACTTTTCAATTTTGCCTTTAAATTTCCTAACTTACATTTTATAAAATAAGTCTGATTCTATTATTGATGCCATAATGTATTCTGCTATATATGGCAAAAATAAAACAAAGTAAAATGGCCATACTGCAACATGTATGTTTGCTATAAGAGTAGAAATTGCTAGTAATCCAAACAAAAATATCCTTTTATTTGTTTCTATATAATTTTCTATAAATAAAATAGTTAAAGCAAACAATATAAATGTTACTAGTTGCGCTCTAGCTGCAATATAATTTTTTAATAAATATAGCACTCCAAGTGTTACTAAAAATGATATTATGTTATTTTTAGATAATTTTGAATTCACTAAATATACCACTATACCTAATATAACACTTAAAACAACCGTTGCTATATATACCGCCGTAAAACCTCCTATTCCTATGTTTTCTCCTAAGTTATATATTATATATGTTCCTGTATCATATGCCCAATGCGGATACGTGTATGGCAAGTTTTCATGCCAAGAAAATGGGTCTTGCATATCTATTCCGTTTTCTAATATGTGCTTACCTATAGCAATTGTATAATATGTGTCATTTTGAAATGTAATTGGTGTAATTGAAAATGCAAATATAATTATTGATACAATAGCTATGACGTTGATTCTTTTTATTTTTTTCATGTATAACCTCCAGTTATATATTAAACTCTGTATATATTGCACTATGGTCTGATGTTCCTTTGGCATCTATTGTTTCAAATTTTATTAATTCTATATTTCTTGAGTAAAAGATTGTGTCTATACAGCCTTGTCCAAGTTCAGAAAACCATGTGTCTTCTATATTGTTTATTTTATCCAATTTTCTATTTAATATTTCGTATTCTTCATAGCTCTCTTTTTCTTCAAATATATACTTCCCCTTGCCCAATCTTGTTACTCCTACGTTAAAGTCTCCGCCTACTATTATTATTTCACTTGGATCTATTTTGCTTATAATTCTGCACAATTCTTTTGCAGCTAATATTCTCTCGTCTTCATATGTTGATAAATGTACTGAAAATAGATTCAGTTTTGTAGTTCCTAATGATATTCTGTTATATAGTATTCCTCTTTGTTCATGTTTTGTGTCTGTCAATGGCATTAAATAATTTGCCGAAAAAGATATTAGAAATTTGCTTATTATTCCGTCACCATAGTATCCATCTTCTAGTGTTATATTGCTTTCCATTGAGCAGTAATATAACCCAACTTTTTTTGCAAATTCTCTAATTTGGTTCATTTCTCCCGCCCTTTTTGTGTACATATCTACTTCTTGTAAAAATATTATATCTGGTTTGTATTCTTTTATTAAATTAGCCTGTCTTTCTATATCTACTTTATTGTCTGTTCCTCTTCCGTGTGCAACATTAAATGTAATAATTTTTAATAACATTTAATCACCCTCTTTTTTATTTTTACTCTTCAATTATATCAAAGAAGGTAACACAATTACAATAAAAAAAGCATAAAAAAATACCCCATAAGAGGTATTTTTTATATTAATTAATTATTTATTTGTTTTGCAACTTCTTCTGCAAAGTTTTCTTCTCTTTTTTGTAAGCCTTCACCTTTTTCAAATCTTGCAAATCTAATTATTTTAGCATTGTTTTCTTCTGCTAGTTTAGATATTTTTATATCTGGATTTTTAACAAATTCTTGCTCTACTAAGCATATTTCTCCGTAGAATTTTCCAATTCTACCTTGAACCATTTTTTCTGCTATTTCTGCTGGTTTTCCTTCATTCATGGCTTGAGCTTTTAATATTTCCATTTCCTTTTGTAATCTGTCTGATGGAACAGAATCTCTATCTAAATATTCCGGTTTTGCAGCTGCAATTTGCATACATATATCTTTTGCAAATTGGCTATTTCCACCTTCTATTTCTACTAGAACTCCTATTTTTCCATCTCCATGTATATAGCTTTCTACTAAACCTGTTGTTTCAAATCTTTCGAATCTTCTAATAGACATGTTTTCACCTATTGTAGCAATTTTTCCTGTTAAAACTTCTCCAACTGTTTTGCCTTCTTCTGATATAGATGGTTGTTTTAATAATTCCTCTACTGTTGCTGGATTTTTTTCAACTACTTGTCTTGCAACATCTGCTACAAAACTTCTAAATTCTTCGTTTTTAGCAACAAAGTCTGTTTCTGCATTTACTTCTACTACTGCCCCTATTTTTTTATCTTCTGAAACATAAGTAGTAACTAAACCTTCTGCTGCAATTCTATCTGATTTTTTAGCAGCTTTAGCAATTCCTCTTTCTCTTAAAAGTTCAATTGCCTTTTCTTCGTCTCCATTAGTTTCTGCTAAAACTTTTTTACAGTCCATCATTCCTGCGCCAGTTTTTTCTCTTAATTCTTTAACTTGGTTTGCTGTTATCATAGTTGTTTATCTCCTTTCGCTTTTTAGATTTATTTAATTAGTTTTCTTCAGCTGTTTCTACAACTTCTTCCATGCTTTGTGGTTCTTCTTCTGCTACTTGTTCTTCAACTACTTCTACATCCATAGATTCGCCTTGTCTTCCCTCTATAACTGCATTTGCCATGCAATCTGCTATTAATTTAACTGCTCTTATAGCATCATCATTTCCTGGAATAGCGTAATCTACGTCTTCTGGATTACAGTTTGTATCTATTAAACCAATAACTGGTATTCCTAATTTCTTAGCTTCTAATATTCCTATTCTTTCTTTTTTAGGGTCTACTATAAACATAACTCCTGGAAGTTCTTTCATTTCTTTAATTCCTCCAAGGTTCTTTTCTAGTTTTTCCATTTCCTTTTTTAGAAGTATAACTTCTTTTTTAGGTAACACATCAAATGTTCCATCTTCTTGCATAGTTTCTAATTGTGTTAATCTGTCAATTCTTTTTCTGATTGTATCAAAATTTGTTAATGTTCCACCTAACCATCTTTGGTTAACATAGTACATACCGCATTTTTCTGCTGCTTCTTTCATACAATCTTGTGCTTGTTTTTTAGTTCCAACAAATAGAACTGTTTTTCCTTCTTCAGCTTGTTGTTTTAAAAAGCTGTAAGCTTCATCTAATTTTTTAGATGTTTTTTGTAAGTCGATAATGTGGATTCCATTTCTAGCTTGAAAAATATATTCAGCCATTTTAGGGTCCCATCTTCTTGTTTGATGTCCAAAGTGAACACCTGCTTCTAGTAATTGTTTCATTGCAACTACTGCCATTTTTAATTCCTCCTTTTAGTTTTTCCTCCACATAGCTTTAGCATTTAAGAAGACTTGCCGTTACTAGCAAGCACTTTTCCTAAACTAGCCATATGTGTGTTTTAATTAACAGACAATATTATATCAAAAACTCTTGCAAAAAGCAAGAGTTTTGAATTATTTTGTTTTGTTAGATATGAAGTGGATTGCACTCTTTAATAAATATGATTAGCCTTTACTGAATAGGTGAATTGAGTCTACACTTCAACAATTTTCAATCCTAAGTTTGATTGGTAACAAATATATATGTTATTGCTAGTTTTTCTTCTGATCATTTAATTTTTTTTCAATTTCTTCTGCAATAAATTCCCCTGTAACCCTAGCAAGTAGCATATCGTTCAACTCATCATCTTCTTTTACTACTTCAAGCTCACTATCTCCTATTTTTCTTAAAAATACAACAAGGTATTCTTCCGATTCCTCTTTTAAAGATTCATAAAATGCTGCATATAAATAGGTATCTCCTTCATATTCAAATTGTTTAACTACATAGAGCTTTTTTCCTTGAAATTCAATTGACTTGCCTGTCCAATCAACAATTAAATCCTCTTTTATTCCCATTATCTGTCACCTCTTCCTTCTTCTTTTGTTTCATTTTTCTCTACTCTTTTCTCTCTATATTTATTCGCAATCATTACTATTGGTAATGCAATATTTTGAAATAGTTTTGTAGGAAGATTTCCACGTATTGGCTGTCCCGTCGCTCTTACTATAGAATTTTGTGGTCCTCCAACAGTAATTTTACCATTAGAAATCAAATCCTTTAGTCTATCTAAAACCATATTAAACGCACTTGCATTATCAGTTTGTGCCGCATTTCCATATGTGTTTGCATGATTAGCAGGTCCGGTTTTTTGAAAATAAGGAATTAATCTTGCTGTTCCACTTTGAATATTTGGGTCAACCTTCATAGCTTCAAGCGCATCTGATACAGTCTTAATTTGGTTCGCATTACTTAAATCATTTGAGAACGTTGTTTGGATTGCTCTATCAACTGCTGCATACTGAGCTCTATCCAAATCCCCATTAAATTTTTGCCTCATAGCTAACATTTCATAACCATCAGCTTTATTTATTGCACCTTGCCTTCCAGCTGCTGTTAAGTCAATGCCATTACCCAAATTTTGAATTCTATTATTGTTAGCCGTAACCTTTTGCGCAAGCGAATTATATTGTTTTACATTCCTATTTGCTGTTATAATAGTATTATCCAATTCTTGGCTCAATGTATCACTATGATTCCTTTCCCTGTGTAGCTCTTGCATTGCATCATCATACTGTCTTTGTTGTAACTTTTCAGTCCTGATATATGCACATGTACCTGCAACGATGGTCAAAATTGCTATGGCATCTTGGACCGCTCTATCCGGCTCGTCACTAACTTTTCTAAATATGCCCTTCGGAAAATTAAACTGTCCTGTACTTATTCTAAATAGTTTACCTTTACCAATTTTCCTCTCAACTGTATATTTAGCTTCGATATCCTCCATTGCATTCGTTCCATAAACTGTTTTTTCTGCAGCCAATCTTTTTTCTTCTTGTGTTGCATTTTTATCATTCTCAATTGCCTTTGCTTCTAATAAAGGTATTTCCGCATCTGCATATTCATTGATTGCAGGAAGATATTCTTTTGATGTTGGATTTTTCTTAGCAAAAACGCTTCCTCTTATATTATGTTTTGTGAAATATCCTTTAGATCTAGCAGCTCTTCTTACTTCTTTATATTCTACATATTGTCTTTGAGCACTATTTTTTAGTGTCTCAAGTTCCTTTCTCTTTTGCAGTATTCTTTCAGAACATTCATTTAATTCTTTCTCAACGCTTGCCTTTTCTTCCTCGGATAGGCCACCCCTTTGTAGTTTTTGTTGAAGCTCGCGGTATTTCTCGCCCATTTCGTTCAGTTTTTGCCTTCCTTCTACATATTTTGGACTTTTTTCGCTCGCATTACCATCGGCTCTCTTTTTTAACACGTTACCAAGCGCCTTTAAAAATACATCGTTTACTTTTAAATTAATAATCTACTCTTCTGTCAAATAGCTTATCATTAATTGCAATTCATTGTCTGGTAATTTGCTTATAACATCCTCTATTTGTCTTGTAATTTTTTTTCTTTTAGTTATTGCATCCACAACTTTTGTTACAAATGGCCCTGCTATTGCTCCAGCCACTCCTCCACCAATTGCCAAGATTGGATTATATGTCGATAGAAATACTGCACTTGCCACCATCAATCCAGATGGTGCAACTGTTACAAGTGGATTTGAAGTAAGAGTATGTTTATTTTCAATTTCCGGCATTTCTGCATCATTTAATACTTTTCTAAAAATTTGTAATCCACTTGTCACGGGCATTCTATTTTGTTCCTTTTTAGGGTCTGGTATTGGTTCTTCTCTTGTTTTTCTTTTTATTATTCCATATGTAGTAATAGGATTATCGTCAGATGATAAACCATCTGCCCCACCATATGTATACGTTAATTCGTATTTGGCATCTTTATTATCATATTTTTTGCCTAATATTCCCATTGGATCATAAACATCACTAGGATCAATTCCTGCATTTTTTAATGCATCTTCATAATTGTATTTAAAATCGCTTCCGCTTGATCCAAATTCAGCAATTGGTTTTTCATCAGATTGTTCATCATTTAAAGATTGCTCATTTCCTTGCATATTTTTGATTTGTTCTTCTAATTCTTCTCTACTCATATTCTCCCCTTCTTTATTTTATTTTTTACCTTTCCGTTCAATTACATACAGCTATATTTATAATAACATATTTTTACATTTTTTTCAAGATGTTTACTGTTTGTCACAAAAATATTACATATTTGTAATGCTTCTGTAATATTTGAGTGATCTTTGTGCCATTTTTTCATATCTTATTTTTTTATCTCTTATTTTTTCATCCAATTCTGGTAAGATTCCAAAGTTTGCATTCATTGGTTGAAAATTTTTATTTGGTGTTGATATGTAATTTGCTAGTGCTCCTATTACTGTTTCGCTTGGAAATTCTGCTTTGCACTTTATTTTGCCACTTTTAAAATTTAAGCATGCATTTATTCCTGATACAAGTCCAGATGCTATTGACTCCACATATCCTTCTACTCCTGTTATTTGTCCTGCAAAATATATGTTAGGGTCTTTTTTTAGATTATATGTATTATCTAATAATTCCGGAGAATTAATAAATGTGTTTCTATGCATAACTCCATATTTAACAAATTCTGCATTTTCTAGTCCCGGAATTAAACTAATTACCCTTTTTTGTTCGCCAAACTTTAAGTTTGTTTGAAAACCAACTATGTTAAATAAATTTCCTTCTGTGTTATCTTGTCTAAGTTGTACTATTGCATACGGTCTTTTCCCTGTTCTTAAATCTGTAAAGCCTACTGGTTTAAGTGGTCCAAATCTTAGTGTATCTATTCCTCTTTTTGCCATTACTTCTATCGGCATACATCCTTCAAATATTTCTTTTTTCTCAAAGTTGTGAAGTTCTACTATCTCTGCATTTATTAATTCATTACAAAAAATCTCATATTCTTCTTTATTCATTGGCAAATTTATATAATTATTTTCTTGCTCCTGCTCTATTCTTTTTTTCCAATCTTCAATTGTCTCTTCTTTTCCTCGTTCTTGCTTATATCTGTCTCCCCAGAATGCTATATTCATATTTATAGAGTTTTTTTCTATTATAGGTGCTGCTGCATCATAAAAATGTAGCCCTTTTTCCCCTGTTATTTCTTTTATTTCTTTTGATAAAGCATCTGAAGTAAGTGGTCCTGTCGCAATAATCACAAGTCCGTTTTTCGCTATTTTTTTTAATGATATTTCTTTTCCAATTTCTTGTCTTATTATTTCTATATTTTTATATTGTTTTAATTGTTTTGTTACTTCTTCTGCAAATTTTTCTCTATCAACTGCTAGTGCTTGTCCTGCTGGGACATTTACTTTATCTGCAATTTTTATAAGCAATGAATCTAATCTTCTTAATTCCTCTTTTAACAAGCCACACGCATTTGTTATTAAATTTGATTTAAATGAATTGCTACATACTATCTCTGCTAGGTTACTATTGTTGTGCGCTGGTGAAAAATTATGTGGTTTCATTTCGTACAACTTTACATTTATTCCTCTTTTTGCTATCTGATAAGCTGCCTCTGAGCCTGCTAGTCCTCCGCCTATTATTGTTATATATTCCTCCATACATCTTCTTCTTTCTTAATTTTTTCTCAAAAATACAACTAGTCTTTGTTTAATTGTACAAAAACTAGTTGTTCTTCTTACATTAATATTCCGATTATACATTTTCTTACATTATTTGTCAATTCAATTAATTCATCTTTTAAAATTTATTTACTAATAATTAACAACGTAATTTTTTTAATTTCCTATTTATATTTTTGACATTTTGTGATAAAATAATCTAAATTATTTTAGAAGGAGTATTAATTATGAATTTAAATAAATGTTGTCGTTGTGGTTGTTTTTATTCTAGTGAAGGTAATGTTTGCCCTAATTGTCAGCCAAAGGATTTTAATGAAATTGCAAAATTAAAAAATTATTTTGATGTCAACTCTAATTTTGATTCTATTGAGTGTATTTCTGCAAATACTGGAATAACTTTAAAAAATTTAAATAGATTTTTAAATCAGGAAGAATTTTCTAAGTTTTCTAATAAGTTTAATAGTTCTGGTAATATTGGAATTGATTTATAATTAATTATATGTTTAAAGGTCGCTATATGACAGCGACCTTCTGTTTAAATAATTTTTATTATTGTTTTTTTAATTTCTGGAATTTTGTTTTCTATTTTATATATTTTTTTTATTCGCTCCACTGCTTCGTTTGCCTTTTCTTTGTCATTGGCATGTATATATGCTATTACATCTCCTGTATATACTTTATCTCCAACTTTTTTCTCCAACACTATTCCAACTGTTTTGTCTATTTCATCTTCTTTTTTTATACGTCCTGCTCCTAAAAATACTGATAATCTGCCTATTTGTTCTGCATCAATACTTGTTATATATCCATCTTTTTCACATATTACAGAAATTACATATTTTGATTTTTCAAATTTTTCTGGCTCGTCTATATATAAAACATCGCCATTTTGATTTTGAATTAATTGTTTAAACTTTTCTAGTGCTTTTCCATTTTGAATGTTCTCCAACATTTTCTTCTTATTTTCTTCTATGCTATTTCCTTTTCCTGCTAATTTTATCATACGAGCTCCAAGCTCTAGCACAACTTGTTTTACGTCTTCTTCCATCTTTCCTCTAAGTGCTTCTATTACTTCTAATATTTCCAATGTATTGCCTACGTTTTTTCCAAGTGGTTCGTCCATATTTGTTATTACACATACTGTTTCTTTATCTGCTAGTTCGCCTATTTTTTTTCATTATTGTTGATAGTTTAATTGCATCTCCCTCATTTTTCATAAATGCTCCACTACCACAGGTTACATCTAGTACAACCTTGTTTGCTCCTGCCGCTATTTTTTTGCTCATTATGCTAGATGCTATTAATGACATATTTTCAACACAACTTATGGTGTCTCTTAAAGCATATATTTTTTTATCTGCTGGTGCCAAGTTTAATGTTTGTCCTATTAGACTAATTCCTATTTTTTTTACATTGCGTTTAAAAGTCTCTATATCAACATTTGTTGTATATCCTGGTATTGATTCTAATTTATCTATTGTTCCGCCTGTAAACCCTAACCCTCTTCCTGACATTTTAGCAACAGGAATTCCTAGTGATGCAATTATTGGCGCCAAAATTAATGTGACTTTGTCTCCTACACCGCCTGTGCTGTGTTTATCTACCACTGTTCCTATTTCTGATAAATCTAATACATCTCCTGAATGTGCCATTGCTAATGTTAAGTTGGTAGTTTCTTCTTCATCTAATTTATTTATATAAATCGCCATTATTAATGCAGCTGCTTGATAATCTGCTATAGTATTATTAGTATATTCTTTTACAAAAAAATCTATTTCTTCCTTAGACAATTTTTTATTGTCTCTTTTTTTAGCAATTATATCTAATATATTCATTGTTAATCTCCATTCTTTTGTCACAAAATATTGCACATTTTATATAATATTTTTTACAAAACTTCTTCTATGTAATGGGCATAATCCATTTTCTCTTATTGCTTGCATATGTGCTGCTGTTCCATACCCCTTATGTTTTGCAAATCCGTATTGTGGGTACATTTCATCCATTTTTCTCATAATTCTGTCCCTTGTTACCTTTGCAATTATTGAAGCACATGCAATTGAATAGCTTATTGCATCTCCATGTATTATTGACTTATATGGTATTCCTAGTGTATCTATTCCTGTTAGTGCATCAACTAAAATAACATCTGGTTTTTTTATATTTTTTTCTTCTAGTTTTTCCTCCATTTGCCTTATTGCAATTGTTAAGCCCTTTTTAGTAGCATTTAAAATGTTTATTTTGTCAATTTCCTCTTGATCTATTATTCCTACTCCATATGCAATTGCTTCTTGTACAATTTCCTCATATATTTTTTCTCTTTTCTTTTCTGATATTTTTTTAGAGTCATTTACTCCTTCTATCATTGATTCTTTTGGCATTAAAGAACAAGCAACAACAACTGGTCCTGCAAGAGGTCCTCTTCCTGCTTCATCTATTCCACAAATTGATACTATGCCTTTTTCATACAAGATTTTCTCTTCTTTTTTTAAGTTTAATAATCTTTCTACTTCTTTTTCCTTCATTACTTCTCATCTTCTTTTACTATTTCTTTTTCATCACTTAAATTGTTAAAATCTGATAATTTATAGTATTCATTATCCCCAACTTTAATACCTTTTGTGTATAATACTTCCATATTATCATAATTAACAATATAATATTCGTTTGGTTCTATATTTATATTACTTAACCCCATTGTTGTTAAGTCTTCTTTTTTTAAAATATAATATTTACTGTTTTCTTCTATTTCTATGTTTTGACTTTTCAAAAAATCTTTTACTTTTTGATCTTGTTGTTCAATTAATATTTTTGTACCAATTAGCTCTTTTTTTAACGCTTTTTCTTCTTCTGCAACCATTTTTGCCTTTCCCTGTATTGCCAACATATTTGTTTTAATTGTTTCACTTTCTTCATTTCTATATTGTTGTTGTATATATAATATTACTCCTATTGCAAAAGCAATTATTATAATTACTAAAATAATTGTTGCAACATATGTAAGTCCTTTTTCATCTTTCATTGCCGTTTTATCGTTCCCTTCTCAATCTGTTTTACCATATTATATATAATTTTTATTCTAAAAACAAGAGGATTATGTTTTATGATTTTATTTTTTTCACATTTATTTCACATTTTTTTCATAATTCTCTTGTATTATATTTATAGTTTAGGTTATTATATAATCAAATAAATTTTTGGAGGTATTAAAATGGACGAAAATAATAGTAACAATAGTTTTAAAAGTGTCGATTCTACTAATTTTAATTCTTCTTATAAAGAATTTAAAAATAGCGAAAAAAAATTTAATTTTGGGTTTGCCAAAAATGTATTGGCTCCGTTTTTGTTTGGGGTTATAGGAAGTGTAACTGTAATTGCAGTGTCTCTTAATGTTCCAACCATAAAAGAAAATATCGTTAAAAAGTTAGTTAGTGTGGAATCACCTAATAGTTATGGTGATAATACTAATACTGCAAACATTAATACTCAAATGGTTTCTTTAGTTGGATATTCTGAAACAGGTGTTGGCGTTGCTTCTAAGGTTCGTCCTTCTATCGTTGGAATAGAAGTTGAATATTCTGTAAATTCTATATTTTATAGAAATAAATCGACTGCAACAGCTGCTGGTTCTGGAATAATCATTAGCGAAGATGGATACATTTTAACAAATAACCACATAGTAAACTCTTCTTCTACTTCTTATTATTATGAGCTTGGTAAGGCTAATAAAGTTACTGTTACCTTATATAATGATTCAACAAAATACGATGCTACCATTGTCGGAACAGATTCTCAAACTGATTTAGCTGTTATTAAAATAGAAAAGAATGGATTAAAAGCTGCAGAACTTGGTGATTCTGATGCTGTTCAAGTAGGAGAATTTGCTATGGCTATAGGAAATCCTCTAGGACTAACTGATAGTGTTACTGCAGGTATTGTAAGTGCTGTAAATAGAGAAGTTTCTGATCAAGATGGTAACTCTTATGTTGCAATTCAAACAGACGCTTCTATAAATTCAGGAAACAGTGGTGGGGCATTAGTAAATAGTAAAGGACAAGTAATTGGTGTTAACACTCTAAAACTTTCTGGAACAGGCGTTGAAGGAGTAGGATTTGCAATTCCTATTAACTCTACAAAAGAAATATATGAACAATTAATTCAATATAATAAAGTTAAAAGACCATACATTGGAATTGGTGGATATGACTTAGACGAGCAAACAGCTGAAGATAACAATTTAGTAGTAGGAATATAAAAACTATAGAAGATTTTTCTGCAGGTGAAAAAGCCGGATTAAAAATAGGTGATGTTATAGTAGAAGTAGATGGTACCAAAGTTACAAAAATGGACGAATTAAATGCAATTAAGAACCAAAAGCAAATTGGTGATACTTTAAAATTGAAAGTTTTTAGGGAAGGCAAAGAAAAAGAAATAACTGTAACTCTACAAGAACAACCTTAATATGCAAAAAATCACATTGAGTTCACACAATGTTCAAAAAAGACTGATATATTATACTTAGTTGATAAATAATTACTCCGTTATCAACATATATAAAACATCCCCTTTTGTTTTTAAGCCCCATGTCAAACAACATGGGGCTTTTTTTATTGTCCTTTATATACATATTTTTCAGGGTTTGCCTGAACTCCATTGTTCCTTAATTCAAAGTGTAAATGGTTGCCTGTTGAGTTTCCTGTTGAACCAACTGCTGCTATTACATCTCCTGCTTTAACCTTCTGACCTTCTGTTACGTATAGTTTACTACAATGTCCGTAATATGATTCTACACCGTTTCCATGGTCTATTACAACTAGGTTTCCATATCCTCCCCATTCTTCTGCACATGTTATTGTTCCATCCGCAACAGCTTTTATTGGAGTTCCGTAATTTGCACCTATATCTATTCCCATATGTGTATGGTCTCTTATGCTTTCCACTGCTCCAAATCTTGATGTTATTACTCCAGAAACAGGCACACACGCTAAATATACTCCATTTATTGATTTATTTTCTATTATGTCTAATTCCTGTGTCATGCTATTTCTTGCTGTTTTTACAGTTGCTGATTCACATTCTTGCATATCTTCTGTATATAATTCTTTAATTCCTATATTCAGCTCTAAAGTATTATACTCTTCTTTTAGGTCAGCTACTAATGTTTCGGCTTCCTCTAATGTATTTACTTTTGACTTTTCTTCTCCATCTAAAGTTATTGCATATAGTCTATAAGTAAATTTCATACCTTCTTCCATTTTAGATAAAATTGTATTTTCATTTGTATTTTCATTTCTATTAATTAATCTTAATCCATATTTAGGTGTATTTTCTATATCTACAAAAGCTATGTTTGTTTTTTTCAAATCGCTTATATAGTTATCTATTTCTTGTTCAAATTTTTCTTTACTTTCTACATAGCCAACTTCTTCGCCATTTATTGTTACTAAAGAAACTAATTTATATTTAGATAATGTAATTAATGTTATTATTATAGTTGCTATTGCTATTATATTAATAAATATAAACATTTTCTTTGTATAATATTTAATTCGTTGTACTAAAATATATATTCACTCTCCTTTGCGTCTACACGACAGTTTTAATTATACTATATATTTTAAATCATTTCAACCTCAATATTTATTATTGACTAATTATAAGTAATTATTAACAGTTTGATTAATTTTATTTGCTAATTTTTAGTGTGTTTTCCTTATTTTCCCTCCTGATACCTCGTTTTTTCTCGTTTTTTTATCTCTTGACTTTTAATTTTTGACATTACTTAATTTTTTTGTAAAGTTAGGATTAATCCCTCCTAGTGTCTCTTCTTTATTTAATCTTTTTTGGATTTCAACTATCACTAGTGGCAATAATGATATACTTATGGTATATATCCATTGCAGATTTGTTAATGGAACAAGTTCGAACACATTTGCTATTGAAGGTATTATTACAACAATTATTTGCAATAATGTTCCCAGTATAAATGCACCTATTAAATATTTATTATCCCATAAGCCTGCTTTAAATATTGATTCTTCACTTCTTATATTAAAACTATGAACTAACTCTAACACACCTAATGACACAAATGCCATTGTTCTTGCTACTTTTATTCCATACAATTTATTTCCAATGCTAAAAGCTAATAATGTTAATATTCCAATCATTACTCCCTCTATAATTATTTTGTTCCATAAACCATCTGCAAATATTCCTTTTTTAGGGTTTCTTGGTTTTTTATTCATTATATTTTTTTCTGGTGGTTCTAGTCCTAATGCTATAGCTGGGAAAGAGTCTGTAACCAAATTAATCCATAATAACTGAATTGCTAAAAGTGGTGATTTTAAGCCTAATAGTAAACCAACAAATATTGTTACTATTTCTCCTATATTTGTTGCAATTAAAAAATGAACCGCTTTTTTTATGTTGTCAAAAATATTTCTGCCATGTTTTACCGCTTCCACTATTGTAACAAAATTATCATCTGTAAGTATCATATCTGATGCATTTTTAGCTACATCTGTTCCGTTTAGTCCCATAGATATTCCTATATCTGCATTTTTTAATGCTGGTGCATCATTTACCCCATCTCCTGTCATTGCTACTACTGCTCCTGTACTTCTAAATGCTTTTACAATTCTTACTTTATGTTCAGGTGATACACGTGCAAACACACTATATTTCATTATATCTTTTTCTAATGTTTTTTGATTTATGCTATCAAGCTCACTTCCTGTTATTGCTAAATCATTTGGTCTTAAAATTCCTATTTCTCTTGCAATTGCCTTTGCTGTAGTAATATGATCTCCTGTTATCATAACTGTTTTTATTCCAGCTTTCCTACATGTGGCAACAGCTTCTTTTACTCCTTCTCTTGGTGGATCTATCATTCCTATTAGCCCCACAAATGTCAATTCTTTTTCTATATTTTCACTGTCTATTTTATTTGGTAATCTATCTACATCTTTATATGCTATTGCTAAAACTCTTAGCGCATTATTTGCCATCTTATTATTATTTTCATCTATTCCGTTTAATTGTTTACTAGTTATTGTTTTTTGTATTCCTTCTTCATAATATTTACTACATCTTTTTATTAATACATCTGGTGCGCCTTTTGTTATTATTCTATATTTACTGCCTATTTTATGTATTGTCGTCATCATTTTTCTTTCCGAATCAAATGGAATCTCGTTTACTCTTTGCATCATTCTATACAAGTTTTCTTTATTTTTTCCTATTTTTAGTCCTGCATTTACTATTGCATTTTCAGTTGCTTCTCCCTCTGCCTCTTCTCGTCCATCTTTTGTTACTATTTGAGAGTCTGTACACATACAGCCCAATTCTAATGTAAAGCTTTTGTTACTGTTATTTCCATTAACATCTTGAATGTCTACTACTTGCATTTTATTTTGTGTTAATGTTCCTGTTTTATCTGAGCAAATTACACTACTGCTTCCCAATGTTTCTACTGCAGGTAGTTTTCTTATTATAGTATTTTTCTTTGCCATTTTAGTAACACCTATTGAAAGCATTATAGTTACAATTGCAGGTAACCCTTCTGGTATTGCTGCTACAGCCAGTCCTACAGAAGTCATAAACATCTCTACAGGTTCTATCTTTTTTAATAATCCTATTACAAATATAAGTAAGCAAATAATTAAACATCCAATTCCTAAACTTTTACCAACCTCTCCTAGTTTCTTTTGTATTGGTGTTTCAGGTGCTTCGTCTGTAATAATCATTTTAGCTATTTTTCCAACTTTTGTGTTCATTCCTGTATCTGTTGCAATTGCCTCCGCATGTCCATTTACAACTATTGTTGTTGCAAAGCCCATGTTTATTGTATCTCCTAAAGAAATATTGTCTCTTAATATTATATTTGCATCCTTAAGGATGGGTACTGTTTCACCAGTTAAGCTTGATTCTTCTACTTTTAAATTATATGAACTTATTAGTCTACAATCTGCTGGTATATAATTCCCAGCTTCTAAAATTAATATATCTCCTGGAACTATATTTGTGCTAGCTACAGTAATTATTTTCCCATTTCTTTTCACTTTTGCCACAGGTGCTGACATTTTTTTTAGTGCTTCCAATGATTTTTCTGCTTTTGCTTCTTGTACAACGCCCATAATAGCATTTAAAACCACTATTGTTATTATTATAATTGAATCTATATATTCTCCTGTTCCTTGCGTTTTTGCCACAACAGCTGAAATAATAGCAGCAATAATTAAAATAATAATCATAAAGTCATTAAATTGTTTTAAAAATTTAACAAAAACACTTTCTTTTTTTGGTTCTTGAAGTTTATTTTCTCCATACTTTTTTAATCTTACAGTAATTTCATCATCACTTAATCCTTGCTGTAGGTCAGTTTGTAATTTACTCTCTACTTCTTTTGTAGATAAACTATGCCACATATACATACACTCCTTTGTATTAATCAAATTTAGGGACAGCCCTTAATAATAATATGCAAGAGTGCCAAAAAATAGAATTGATTTTTTTGTTTAAATATTTTATAATTTTTTCAAGGAGGATTTTATATGGATATTATTATAAATGAAAATACATTAATCTCCGACAATATTGTATGGGATAATATTAATAATTATATTAATACTAATGTTTCCATTATCTATATTGGAAGCAATGCTACTCTAAATGATAAATTATTGTCATTACATAAAAATAGAGAATTTGATAAATTAATTATTATAAGTAAGTCCGATATTTCTGACAGATATCCTAGACTATTTGTTGATTCCTTTATTAATAATAACATTTTGCAACATGTTAAAAAAAATTGTTTGATTATTGTAAAATTGTCTAATGATTATGATGATATGAAGTGGATAGTTCGCAATTTAATTAAATTATATAATCTTACTTTTAAATTAAATCTGCATTTAGGTATAATTGATAATAATTGTAATTACTTAGGCTTTATTGAAAACTTTGAAAACTCAAAATATTCAGATGATTTTATAACTTGTCTTAAGTGTTTATTTATTTTTGATAAGAAACAGCAATATGAATATATTTACGACACAGTCTGTGAGTATTTAGACAACCAATTTTGTAAAGGAAATATCTGTGACTTTAAGAATGACCAGTGCATTGCAAATAGAGAGAACAAAACAGCCCACAAAGATATGGGATGTTGTTATTCTTTTGAATATTGTAAAGTTTTTGACCCCAGATTCATTAAAAATGTAAAACTCTGTCAACATCTAAAAAACAAGACTTGCTCGACAAAATGTATTACTTGTAAACTCTTTACCTGTAAATATTTAAAAGAACGCGGAATAAAATTTGACACACATAAAATATTGCTTTTGGATTGTTATTTTAATAAAAAACAACATTTAATATTAAACTCAAATTTCTTTCAAACACGTGATGCAATATTACAGAAATTGCTTGAAAACAATTATGATTTGTACTTTTGGTATGTTTTATTTAAGAAGTACATGATATAAGTATAAAGAGCACGGAATTATTTTTTCCCGTATAGCTTAATACCTTACCTCGTCCCCTTTTGGACTGTTATCTGCAATATATAATTTGTACATTCCATTTGACTCTCTCCTACACGCTTGTATTGGTATTCCTCTTCTCCTATAGTAAATCTTCGCTAGTGCCAAATTCTCTTCATTTGCATAACCCCCATTTATATGATAACTATCGGTTATAATATTAAAAATTTCCTTATCAGAATATCCTTTTTCCTGCCACCTTTTGAAAGCTACTTTTGCTAATATACAATCTCGTTCAGCTGGAGTTGCTCCTCTAAGATTTGCTCTTCCCTGTTCGCCCTGCTCTTTTGCAATTTCAGCATACTTAATCATATTTTGAATTTCTTGTGACTGTTGCATTTGTCCTAGGAGTTTCTTAATTTCAGGAGATGTACAAAAGTCCATAAAATATTGAGGATTACCTACAGTTAAAATACCTACTGCATTTAGCATTCTGAACAATCCATCTATCTGATTCTTTGAGAAATCCATTTTGCCAGTTGTTTTATTCACGATTTCTGGTTTAAGATCTAAAAAATATTCATGATTTATTCTGTTTGCTTTGTAGTCATTTATGTATTTCGCAACATATAAGATATCACTTTTTTCTCTATCAATTCTTTTATTATATTGTTCATTAACTTCAAGTCGTTTGTAGCTACTTCTAAATTTTGACAAAAAATTTAGAAGATCTTGTTTATCTTGTATTTCAAGTTTATATCTTATTTCTGGTGCAACACATATTTTTTCTGGATCTAACCCCATTTCTTTTGCTCGCTGTTTTATTTTTTCCTTTAGTTTATATAAAATTTCTGGATGCCTATCAATTAACGCAGGAATTTGCTCTCTAGAAATATTTTGAAACGTGCTTGTAACTGCATCATAGCACACTTTAGACATTATTCCATTATATGAGTTTTTTCCTTTTACATTATCCATCCCTGTACCAACAAATCCATCAATCCTACCTGTAAGTATAGGTGGTTGTTGGAAATTAATGTCCGGATTTTCAACTTTTATTTCTCTAATAATCTCTAAAAATTTTTTTGCATCCTTAAACTCCGTATATATACACATTTTATCTGTTCTTCTAAATTCATAATCTTTAACTGCATTAACCACTTTAAAGTAGTAATTAAGTTTTGCTTGCTCACATTTTTGTTGAAATAATTGTGCAACCTTATATGTATCAATTCCTGCATTAAGATAGAATTTCATTTCTCCTTTTTCTCTATCCATACCAGTATCCATTATTTGTAATAGTTGAGGATATATATGAAACCCCATAACACCTGGGTCACCATCAAATCTATTTTTAATTAGATTCATAAAACGACACATTGTATCTATTTGTTCCTTGTTTAGTCCTATATCATTTAATTGTCCCAGCACTTTATCTTTTAAATTTGGAAATCTAAATATTTTATCCGATACTTCCCATAGATTATGATTATTAAAAAAGCTATAAAATTCATGAAATGTTTCAAATTTATCAAAAATCGATTTAAATCTAGATAATGGATATAAATTTATCTTCTTTAATTCTTCAATCTGCCTTTCTTTTTCTTCGTCAGAAATTCTCATTGATTTTATCTCATTTATCCTTTTAGCCACAAATTCGTCCAAGTTACTAACAAATTCAGGATTACTAATACTTTTATATAATCTATCAAAGTTAGGCATCCTGATGTACTTATTAAATTGCACAATATACTCATCTTGAGAATATTTATCTCTTTCACCATATTTTGTAACTCCGTCTGTAAAAGTCATCTCCATTTTCTATAGGGCGTGAACCTCCATCACATCTGTGGTTAACGTATATATCAATAATACTTCTTAATATTTCTATATCATTGAATGGACTTTTTATTTCGTCATATAAATTCATTTTTTTATCTTCCTTTCATTTTAAGTAGTATAAACTAATTTTATTTTCTATTTAGTTACACCCCTGTATTTTCAAGGTTTATATTACTTTTTTGTAGCAAAAATGATATCCCCCTCTTTTTATGGTATAATTTGTACATCAATGTCATATGCTCATTATATGTTTGCTACTTCAACTTTCTTGTGTCGTTCCTAATCTCATTGACAGTAATTTGCTTATTCCGTTTTCTTCCATTGTTACCCCATAAACTGTATCTGCGACTTCCATTGTTCCTTTTCTATGTGTTATTACTAAAAACTGTGATGCTTTACTAAATTTTTTTAGATATTCTGCAAATCTGTATACATTTACATCATCAAGTGCTGCCTCTATTTCGTCCAATATGCAGAATGGTGCTGGGTTTATTTTTAGTATTGCAAATAGTAGTGCTATAGCTGTAAATGCTTTTTCTCCTCCTGATAGTAACATCATATTTTGAAGTTTTTTTCCTGTTGGTTGAACTTGTATGTCTATCCCACATTCTAGTACATTTTCTTCGTCTGTCAATATTAATTCTGCTTTTCCTCCACCAAAAAGTTCTATGAATACTTCATTAAAGTTTTTATTTATAATTTCAAATTTTTCTTTGAACTGTGTTTCCATTGTTTGTGTCATGTCCGAAATCACTTTTCTTAATTTTGCTACTGTATTTTCTAAATCAAGTCTTTGTTCACACATAAAGTCATATCTTTCGCTTAGCTTTTTGTATTCTTCTATGGAATCTACATTTATACTACCTAAATCTTTTATTTTATTTCTTAGTGAATTTACTTCTTTTTGTGCTTGTGCAATATTACTTGGCTTTCTATATTCTTCGGTGTTATTTGGTGTTATCTCATATTCATTCCACAATGTGTTTATAAGTTCTTCTATGTCCTGTTCTAGTTTTGTCTTTTTAAAGTCCAATTTTACAATTTGTTCTTTCAAACCTTCTAATACGCTAAATTGATTTGTTATTTCTTCCTCTTTTTGTGTAAGCAATTCATTTTTTTCTGTTCTTGTTCTTTTTAGCTTTTCTATATGTTCTGAACTGTTGTTAACTTCTAATTTTATTTTTTCTATTTCCTTATTTAAACTATCTATTTTTATTTGTAGTTCATCATTTTCTGTCAATGCTTGAGTCAATATATTGTTTTTATTTTCTATGTTGCTTTTATTGCTTAGAATCTCGTGTTTTATTCTCTCCACGAATTCTTCTATAGATGCTTCGCTTTCTACAAATGATGATACTGAAATTTTTAAGTTTGTTATATCAAAATTTAAATCATCTATGTATTTTTGGTTGTCCTTATTTATAGTTGCAAATTGCTCAACATCTTGTGATAATAATTTTGTTTCTTCATTTAATATTTCTAAGTATTTTTGCTTTTCTTCTTTTATTTTAATGCTTTCCTCTTTTTGCTTATTTATAGAATCCTCTTCTTGTTTTAATTTGTCTTTTCTTTGCTCCAATTTAGTAATGTTTTCTTCCATTGCAACTATTTTTTGGTTCTCAGTAGCATATTCAATTTCTACATCTTGAAGCTCTTTTTCCAGTTTTGCAACTTTTTCTATTAATTCTGTTATAGATTCTAAATAATCCTCTTTTTTAGTAGTTAATTCTTTTGTTCTTTGTGTAAGTTTTTTTAATTCTTTTTCTAATTCTTCTATTTCTCTATTTCTTCCTAATATGTTTACTGTTTTGGTTGCAACACTTCCACCTGTAATGCTTCCAGAAGAATTAATTACATCTCCTTTTAATGTTATTATTCTAAATGAGTAATTATTCATTTTTGCAAGTGCTATACCTGTATCCATATCGTCTACTACAACCGTTCTACCTAATAAGTTTAGTACAATTTGCATATATTTTTTATCGCAATTTATTAAGTCAGATGCAATTCCAATTACCCCTTGCAATCCTTTCTGTTTTATGGTTTCAACTTTTTTCCCTTTTATAGAAGATATTGGCAAGAATGAAGCTCTACCCAAATTATTATCTCTTAAATAATTTATTAATTTTTTTGCTTCTTCTTCTGTTTCTGTAACTATATTTTGAAGGCTTTGCCCTAGACACATCTCTATTGCTGTTTCATAATTCTTATCAACAGATATTAAATTAGCAAGTACTCCATACACACCTTTTTTTAGTTGACTATTTTTTTCGCATTCTTGTAATAATGTCTTAACACTTTTAATATATCCTTCTTTTTCTTTTTCTGTCTCTTGTAAAAATTTGTGTCTGGCATCTTTCATATTTATTTGATAATTTAGTCTGCTTATTTCCTCTTCATATTCTTTAATTTTATTCATACTTTCTTGTTTTTTATTTTTTTCCTGCTCTAAATTATCATTGGCAATGTTTCTTTTATTTTGTATCTCATAAAATCCCTTTGAAACTTCTTGTTTGTTGTCTCTTGTACTATCTAATTCTGATATTATATTTTCTAATTCTAATTTTATAGCTTTCTTGCGTTTTTCTAGGTTTTCATAGTTTGCTTCTTGTGCACTTATATCTGCTAAAACTTCATATTTCTTATCTGTATTACCTTCTATTTTTTGCTTTTTTTCTTCTATTTCTAACTCTTTTTCAGATAAGTTTTTAGTTAATTTAGATAATTCTTCTTCTTTTTGTTTTAATTCAGCTTCAAATTTTTCTTTATTTTGAAATAAATTAGCTTTTTTCTCTTGTCTTTGTTTTTCTTCTTCTTCTAATTCTTTTATTCTTGTCTCGAATTCTTGTATTTCTATTTGAAGTCTTTCTTTATTATTTAAATTATTTTGTATTCTCTCTTTTGATATTCCAATTTCTGAATTCATTTTTTCTATTTTATTAGAACTCTCAAAGCCAATATTTTGCATTTGCTCTATTTGTAATATTATTTCGTCTATTTCTCTTTTTAAAGAGTCTTTTAACTCTTGTATAGATGTCAATTTTTCATCCTCTGTCTCTTTTTGTGCAACCATTATTTCTTCGTCTTGTACAATTTGCTTTAACTTTTCTTTATATGAATTTATGTTATATACAAATAATCCAACTTCTATGTTTTTTAATTCTTCTCTTAAATTTAAATATTGTTTTGCCTTTTCAGATTGTGCTTTTAATGGTTCTATATTGCCTTCTATCTCTGTTAAAATATCATTAATTCTTAATAAATTAAGCTTTGTTTGTTCCATCTTTTTTTCAGATTCTTGCTTTCTAGTTCTATATTTTACAATGCCTGCCGCTTCTTCAAATATATGCCTTCTATCTTCTGATTTGTTTGATAATATTTCATCTATTTTTCCTTGTCCTATTATGCTGTATCCATCTTTTCCTATTCCTGTGTCCATAAATAGCTCTAAAATATCTTTTAATCTGCAAGGAGTTTTGTTTATAAAATAGCCTGTTTCCCCATTTCTATATATTTTTCTTGTTACTGTAACTTCTGCATATTCTATTGGCAACTTTGCGTCAGAATTATCTATAACAATTGAGACTTCGGCAAATCCAAGCGACTTTCTTTCTTGAGTTCCTGCAAATATTATATCTTCCGATTTTGCACCTCTTAAAGATTTCATACTTTGCTCTCCTAGGACCCATCTTATGGCATCTGATATATTGCTTTTTCCTGATCCATTTGGTCCTATAACTGAGGTAATTCCTGGCTTGAATTCCAATATTGTTTTATCTGCAAAAGACTTAAAGCCTTGTAGTTCTAATCTTTTTAAATACATTTAATACACCTTTTCTTGTTAAACTTTTAATTTGAATATTATACAATAAATTTTATATAAACTCTATTCAGAATTATATCATTAATAAATAAATTGTACTATAGTTTTTTATCAACTTTTGTGTTATTATATATATTATTGTATTATTAGGAGGATTTGAATAGCTTTATGAAAAATAAAATAATAAAAGCATTGTTGCTTACTTTTTCAATATTGTTAATAATTGGAGTAATTTTATATTTATTTCCGTTTATAATTAATTTATCAACTCACGAAGGTCAGCTGGCATTTAAAAATGAAATTGATAATCTTGGAGTTTGGGGAATTATTGTTTTATTTATGCTTCAACTTCTTCAAATTGTTTTAGTTGTTTTGCCAGGCGAGCCTTTAGAAATTTTAGCCGGTATGTGTTATGGTCCTATTGGAGGTACTATTTTTATAATTGTATCTGTCTTTATTACTACTACTTTAATTTATTTGCTTGTTGGAAAATTCGGAAAAAAGTATTTATACAATACATTCTCAAAGGAAAAAATTCAAAAAATTGAAAACAGCAAATTATTTAAAAATCCTAAAAAAGCAGAAGTGCTAATGTGTATACTATTCTTTACACCTGGCACTCCTAAAGACTTATTGACATATATTGGATTTTTATTTCCAATACCACCTATTAAATTTATATTAATTGCAACTTTTTTAAGATTTCCATCTATAATTTCTTCTACCATAGCTGGTAGCGGATTATCTAATGGAAAGATTTCTATAGTTATAGTATCTTATGTCATCACTTTTGTAGCTACAGCAATATTTGTTTTCCTTATTAGTAAAAAGGAAAAAGATACCACAGAAGCTATAAAAATATTAAAATAACTATATTGCCCTACACTTTACTACAAGTCTTTCCTTTCCATAGTTTGTGCAGGTTATTAATGTTAGTTCTTTTTGTCCATTTGTATGCTGAGTTGTACATCCTGTATCTGTTGGTTTAACGACATATTTATCATATACTTGGTATTTTATTCTTCTGCCATATCCATCTGTCAATTCTGCTATGTCACCATTTTTTATAGAGCTTAATGTTCCAAACATCTTTCCATTTCTATAATTATGACCTACTATGCAGTAATTTCCCACCTCATTTGGATCTGGTCCCCAATATTTATTAAGCGAAATTTCTAATAATTCGTCTGATGTATCTGTTAACACTGGATAATTTATTCCTAGTCTTGGTATGTTTAAAATAGCATCTGTTTCATATTCCACTCCATTTGAAGCAGTATATATTATTGAATTCTCTTGCACTTCTTCTATTCTTTTTGCTTGCTCCGGTGTCAATTCTTCTTGGTCGTCTATAATTACTCTAATAATGTCATCTTCTGGCTGTCTTGTTGTTGTGTCTATTGCATTCGTTGCAGCAATCTGATTTAATATTTCTTGTGATACTTTTTCATTTTTATTTCTATCATACTCTGCATAAACATAATAAGAAAATAAAGCAAACACCAAAAAAACAGATAAAAAGAATTCAATTTTATAAAGCATTCTTTTTCTCTTAAATTCTGGCGTAATATACAGTTTTTCTGTTACAAGAATTTGATTCATACTTATCTCCTATTATATATTTATTATAGCATACATTTTTGTATTTTTAAATACACTTTGCCAGCAAATTTGAAATTTCACAAAATTGTTCAATTGTTAACTTTTCTCCTCTTGTATTTAATTCAATTCCCAATTCGTTAAATATGTCTATTGCTTGTTGCTTACTTTTTATTATTCCACCATTTAATAAGCTATTTATTAATGTTTTTCTTCTTTGCATAAAGCTTATTTTTATTAATCTAAAAAATAATTCTTCGTTTATAGGTTTAACCACTGGTTCATCCCTTAGTACTAATTTTATAACTTGAGAATCAACTTCTGGTGCTGGAATAAATTTATAATTTTCAACATTTAATATTACTTTTGGATTTGAATAATAATACACCGAATATGTAATCGCTCCAGAATTTTTATCTCCTGGAATTGCTGTTAATCTTTCTGCCACTTCTTTTTGTATCATTACTGTTATTGTTTCTATTGGTAGTTTTTTTTCTAACAACTGCATAATAATAGGAGTTGTAATATAGTAAGGAAGATTTGCAACAACTTTGGCTGTTTTAAATCCGTTTTTCTCTATTACTTCCTTTAAATCTACTTTTAATACATCCTCATTTATAATTTCTAGGTTTGTGTATAATAAAAATCTGTCTTGTAATACTTTAATCATTTTTTTATCAAGCTCTATTGCAATTACCTTTTTAGCTTTTTCTAATAGCTTTTGGGTTAAAGTTCCAAGACCTGGCCCAATTTCTATTACCAAGTCATCTGTTGTTAAGTCAGAGGCCTCTACTATTTTTTCTATAGATTCATCATCAACCAAAAAGTTTTGACCTAAGCTTTTATTAGCAGTAATATTATATTTTTTCATTAGAAACTTAGTTTCATCGTACACATTATTCATTGTTAATTCAATTCTCCTATTATGTATAAATTATGTTTATATTTTATCATGTTTATGTTGATATTGCAATGTATTAAACATTGTTTAAAAGCATTGATTTTTGTTTTATTATATAATAAAATGTTGTTATTATTAAAAAAGTAGGTGTAAAATGAATACAAAGAACAAAAGCAAAGCCCCAAAATACTCTAGGGCTCTGAGATTAAGAAATGGTATGATTGCAATATTTTGTGTGTTTTTATTGCTAATTGGACGTTTATTTTGGTTACAATTTATTAAAGGTCCTTGGTTAAAGGAACAAATGTATAGTCAATTAATTACTAGTAGAGCAATAAGTCCTAAAAGAGGTACTATATATGATACAAACGGAAAAGAGTTAGCTATAAGCGCTGCTGTAGATACTGTTACCATTAATCCAAACCTTATAAAAGTATCTGAGGAAAACAAAGAATTAGAAGAAATTAAAACTAAAGCTTTAAAAGAGAAAGTTGCGAAAGCTTTTTCAGAGGTCTTTGAATTAGATTATGAAAAAACTTTAGCTAAAGTTAATAGCACAAGTTGGTTAGAGACGATTGTTTCAAAGGTTCAAAAAGACAAAATTGATAAACTGAAAAAATGGATGGAAGAGGAAAAGATTTATTCTGGCATTAATATAGATGAAGATACCAAAAGATATTATCCTTACAATAATTTAGCATCAAATTTAATAGGTTTTTGTGGAGATGAAAATAGAGGCTTAGAGGGATTAGAAAATGAATTTGATTCTTTATTAACTGGTACACCTGGAAGGATAATTACTTCTCAAGATGCAATCCAAGAATTCATTCCTGACCAGAACGAGACCCTATTTGTTGCAGAAAATGGTAATAATATAACATTAACATTAGATGTAAATATTCAGGCTATTGCTGAAAAATATTTGGAGCAAGCTTGCAAAGAAAATAATTGTGCTCGTGGCGGAAATGTTATAATTATGAATCCAAATAATGGTGACATTTTGGCAATGGCAACTTACCCAAACTATAATTTAAACACTCCTTATAAAGTCACAAGTATTACTGAGGACAAGTGGAAAGAAATGACTTCTGAGCAAAAGTCTAATGCTATGTATAGTATGTGGAGAAATAGAGCTCTTTCCGATAGATATGAACCTGGTTCTGTTTTTAAGGTTATAACTGCTGCAATTGGTTTAGAAGAAAATTTGGTTTCTCCTGATGAAAAAAATGTTTTTGATTGTCCTGGATATCATGTTGTAGCTGGAAATACCATTTATTGTTGGAAAGGTATACCTGGCCATGGTAAACAAAGTTTAAGAGATGCTTTGTGCAATTCTTGTAACCCAGCATTTATGGAATTAGGCGAGAAGATTGGTGCTAAAACACTATATAAATATTTTGAAGCTTTTGGTTTATTTGACTCAACCAATTTAACTTCTGGTGATGTTAGCGGAAACTTCTGGGACTTAGAAGATGTTGGTCCTGTTGAGCTGGCTACCTCTTCATTTGGTCAAAGATTTGGTATAACACCATTGCAAATGGCAACCGCTATATGTTGTATAGCAAATGATGGCATATTAGTTCAACCTAAAATAATAAAACAGGTTACAAATACTGATACTGGCGCAACCACAAATATAGATACAACAGTAATAAGACAAGTAGTTTCTAAGGAAACATCTGAAAATCTTTTAAATATGATGGAATCGGTAGTAACATCTGGTACAGGAAGGTACGGAAGAGTTACAGGCTACTCTGTGGCAGGAAAAACCGGAACATCAGAACCATCACCAGGTGCAGAGGAAGATGGATATGTTGCGTCATATATTGCTATTTCCCCTGTAGAAAGTCCAGAAGTTGTTGCTCTTGTAACATTATATGCTCCTGAGGGAGATAGTCATCAAGGTGGTCAAATTGCTGGACCTGTTGCTTCTCAAATATTAACAGAAGTATTACCATATTTACAAATTCCTTCTGACAGTAGTGGCTCAACTACTGGAAGCAGTAGCTCAAATTCTACTACTACACTACCAAATGTAGTAAACAAAACTATTGCAGAAGCAAATAAAATTATAGAAAACGCAGGCTTTAATTGTATTATATCAGGAGGTTCTGAAGAAATTGTCACAGAACAAATGCCTAAAGCTGGAACCCAATTACTGAAAGACTCTATTGTTAAAATATATTCTGCTGGACATGAAGCAAGAGTATCACAAACAGTTCCAGATTTAAAAGGAAAGTCTTTATCCGAGGCTAGAACAATTTTAAAGGACCGAAATTTAAATATTCAAGTTAGTGGTTCTGGAATAGTTATAAGTCAAGATCCTATTGCAGGCACTTCTGTAGAAGAAGGTACACTAATAGCTGTTTCTATGAAACCAGAAATACAAGATGCACATTAAGGCATAAAAAAATTATACGAAATTTGTATTTTAAATTCTCGTATAATTTTATTTTTATATTTATTTATTATTTTTGCTAAAGATTTGCTTTATTTTTTCTATCAATCTTGCAAATACATTATTTTTAGTTTCAACAACTGATATATCCATTTTTTCTTCTTGTTTTATTTTTCCATTATCTCTTTTATTAAAGATATTTTCTGTGTTATATTTTTCTAATTTTTGTTTTTCTATAAGTTCTTCTGCTTCTTTTAGTTCCTTTATTTGCCTATTTATTTCTACTATTTCATCATAATTTTTTTGAAATAGTTGCTTTAATTCTAACAATTTTTCATCATTAGGGTTTATATCACTTTGTTTTAATTGTTCTAATTTATCACACAATTTTTTATATTCCCTAGCTTTTAAATCAAGTCCCATAGTTAGACCAACAAGTTTAGTTTGGTTTAAATTCATCATCTATCTTGTCCTCCATTTTCTATTTGTTTTTGTGCTCTTTGGTAAAGAATGTATTGTGCATTTGCCATTGCATCTTGAAAATTATATTCAGATGGTACAGTTAAATTTGAGGTTGCTTTTTTAAATCTCTCAACCTGCTTTTTTAGTCTATTATAACCCATACCAATATTTACTTGAGTTAAAGGTTTTTCAGGATTTTGTCTATCATATTCCTCTATAAATGCTTTTAAACCTCTTTGAAATGCTTTAAATATTAATTCTCTATCTTGTTCCTCTGGACTTGTTTCTTCGACATTATATCTTCCTGAAGAACTTTCGTGATTTCTATATTTTTGATTAAGTTCGAAGTCATTAATTACTGCATAACCTCTATCTTTATTTACATACATTGTTCCTTTTGATATTATATCGCCTTTTGAATTTCTAACAACTAGATTTTGTACATCTGGAGCGATAACACTTGACCTAGCAATATCTTTCCCATAGGACTTACTTGTTATAGTTCCACAACAACTGCAAAATAATCCCATTATAGCATTATGCGGGTCATTTTTGCTAAGCCATTCGTATGTAAACTGCTTATCATATAGTTCTTCTATCATTTCTCTTCCACTTGCTAATTCTTCTTCAGTTTGCCCTTTGATTCTTTCTATGCTTTCTAAAATTGTTTCTTCTCTTATTGGCTGTCCCAATATATGTTCTGGAACATTCGCACCTTTGGCTTTTTGTCTTAATTCGTTTGCTCTATCAAATACATCTTGAGATAAACCTTTCCCACCAAATAATTTTGCTATGTCTGCATTTTCCTTCGTTACTCCTACATATTTATTACTTAAATAGAATTTTTTTAATGCTTCTTCCCAAGAAACTTTTATTGGTTTTCCACTATCATCTAGAGTTTCTCTATATGATTTTGCTTTATCAAAATTTGACATTACTTCTATAAACATACCAGGATAATTTCTCTCTAAATTTAAAATTAGTTCCAAATTTTGCAGATTTTTCTTATCTCCTTGTATAGATATAAATTCTAAAAATTCTTGATTAGGTACAACATCTAGTGGCATTGAATCAAATAGTCCGTGATACCTACCGCAATTTCATTTCATCTGTTTTTAATAATTGAGCAAGTAATGAAGAAGCTTTTTGTGCTAAAAGGACTTGTGTTTCTTTACCTTTCTTATCCAACATTTTTTCTGCTGAAAAACATCCTAAGCTACTTGCAAACTTAAAAAAGTCTAATCTTTCTTCTTTTGGGAAATCTAATAACATATCATTTATTTTTGGAATTTCATTTTTGAAAAATCTGAAATCGCTATTCTCACAAAATGATTTTGTTTTTCCACTTTCAACTAAAGCTAATCCATATACATAAGGAATACTGAATTTATTTTTACTTAAAATTTCTGAAAAATCAGTTATTTCGCCTAATTTATCACTTTGTACTAATATACTGTAATCAAATCCATCAAAAGGTTTCGCTATTTTACCAAGCTCTACCACATCTGTATATTCATTTTCATTTCTAGGTAATTCTTGTGCAAATACTAATTCCCCTGTTTCTGTTCTGTATGCATATTTAAGGTCTAATCCATCAAAAGCTCTTTTTCCAATAGATTTTATTCCAGGATGAATTATTAATTTTTTAAGTGTTATACAGCCATTAAATGCATCATCTGGTATTTCTGTCTCACTGTCTGGTATTGTATATTCTATCATTGGTTGTCTTGATAAATTAAATGCCTCATTTAAAAAATTACATTCTCCTGTAAAATTTCCTCCACGATTTGCACCATATTCTATATTACCATTTGACTTAATATTTCTAACATCTATTCCATTGAAGAATCCGCGAACTGAACTATTTTGCCACATTGTACTATTTTGGTCATCTTCATCTGGGTAAAATGGAATATTTGAAGTAATTGCTTCTTCTGCTCTCAAATCAAAATATTTTGCACTTCCATTTCCTCTTGGATTTATACTTTTTGGCATTTCGTCCCAATTTTTTATTACAAAAGAAATTGGCTCAACTTTTGCCCATCTTATTGTTCCTGGCTTTCCAGATGGCGTTCCATCAGAATATCTGTCTTCTTCTGCATTTGGGTATGATACTACACGCACATATCTGTTCCCTTGATATTCAAATTCTGGACTATGTTTTCCTGCATAATCTTTATAGTTTTCTTTTTGACCATTACCTGAATACCATCTACCAGTGCATAAAATTCCTTCTTGTATTTTTCCTCCGTGATATAATGATTCTAATGTTCTACTCAAATCTTCGTCTACTTTTGTTTTTACGTATTCTCCAATTTGTAATGTATGATATATAATTTTTCCTTCTGTGTCTTTTACTTCTCTTATATCAAATTGTTCTAGTTCTTCGCTTTCATCTCTATTTTTTTGCCCTTTTAAAAATCGTAACGCACTTCGTGCGGAGATATCAGATGGCAGATGATAATGCAAAGACGGGCACAGCCCAGGAACTCTGTAACAAGTAGATTCATCGCTCCAGTTGCCGTTGTCACGAACATAGTATGCAAAACATCTACTATAGGCGGAGCGGAGCCACGCCCAAGTTGTTCGCTTGCCAGTACGAGTTGTATAATTATCATCTATATGAGCATTATTCATTTGAGCATAGTCAGTAGCAGATATTCTTCTTTCCCTATTTGGTTTTTTACCGCTCAAATCTGTTCTTTCACCGCCCAAATTGTTCTTTATAGCTATCTAAAAATATAAAATCGGTTGTATTAAATGTTCCGTTTCCTGTCTTTCGAGATCCATCTGTATTTTCAATAGTAGTTGGAATAATTTTACTTCTTAAATCTTCTCTTTTCATACGTACCCTTTCTATTTAACCTTATATATTATTTCTAGCATATTATACTATAGAAAAAATAAAAATCATATATTTTACTATAAATTATTTATTTTTTTAATTCTTCTATATAAGCTTTTTTCATTAAAATGGCATAAATTTCTGACAATTCCTATCTACTAGCATAGCTTTATATCTTATCAAAAAAATTAAAGGAGTATAAGCTCCTTTAATTTTTTATAATTTTAATTATTGAATATTGCATCAAATTCTTCTCCATCTATTTTTTCTTTTTCTAACAATATTCCTGCTACAACATGTAATTTTTCCATATTAGCATTTAATATTTCTGCTGCTTTTTTATATGCATAATCAATTATACTTTTTACTTCTTCATCTATTATTGCAGCTGTTTCTTCTGAATACTCTTTGCTCTGTGCAAAATCTCTTCCTAAAAATACTTCTTCTTGATTTTGTCCTAAGGTTATAGTGCCAACTCTTTCACTCATTCCATATTTTGTAACCATATTTCTTGCAATCTTTGTTGCACGTTCTATATCATTACTTGCTCCTGTTGATATATCGTCTAATACCAATTTTTCTGATACTCTTCCACCTAATAGTGAAACTATATTTTCTATCATTTCTGTTCTAGACATAAAAGACTTATCTTCTGTTGGTCTATACATAGTATATCCTCCAGCCATTCCTCTTGGTATAATTGATATTTGATGAACAGGATCTTGTGTTGGTAAAAATCTACTTACAACTGCATGCCCTGCCTCATGATATGCCACTAATTTTTGTTCTTTTTCGCTTCTAACTCTAGTCCTTTTTTCAGGTCCCATTGTTACTTTAACCATTGCATCTTCTACTTCTGTCATACTAATTTCTGGTTTATTTCTTCTTGCAGCCAATAAAGCCGCCTCATTTAATACATTTTCCAAATCTGCACCTGAAAATCCTGATGTATTTTTCGCAATTGTTTTTAAATCTACATCTGGTGCCAATTTCTTCTTTCTGCTATGAACTTCTAAAATTTCCTCTCTTGCTTTAACATCTGGTGCCGATACTACTATTTGTCTATCAAATCTTCCTGGTCTTAATAAAGCTTTGTCTAATACGTCTGGTCTATTGGTTGCAGCTAATACAATTACTCCTTCATTAGCTGAGAATCCATCCATCTCTACTAATAACTGATTTAGTGTTTGTTCTCTTTCATCATGTCCTCCGCCAAGTCCTGCACCTCTTTGACGACCAACTGCATCTATTTCATCTATAAATACAATACATGGTGCTTTTTTCTTTGCTTCTTCAAATAAATCTCTTACTCTAGAAGCTCCTACACCAACAAACATTTCTACAAAGTCTGAACCACTTATAATGAAGAATGGTACACCTGCCTCTCCTGCAACTGCTTTTGCTAAAAGTGTTTTTCCTGTTCCAGGTTGCCCTACCAATAAAACTCCTTTTGGAATTCTTGCACCCATCTCTGTGAATTTTCTTGGATTTTTTAAAAATTCAACTATTTCTTCTAATTCTTCTTTTTCCTCATCTACACCAGCCACATCATTAAATGTTACTTTTGTTTTATCTGTTGGATTTAATATTTTAGCTCTGCTCTTTCCAAAAGACATTGTTTTATTTGAGCCAGCTCCTCCTTGTGCTCCACTATTCATAAATAAGAACCAGAATATAAAGAATATAATTAATATTCCAAATGGTGTTAAAAGACTTAGTATTGTTACAAATAAAGATTCTGATTTTTCTGTTACCTTTATTGTACCTGTTTTCATACTATCTTCTAATGCTGACATTAGATGTTCAACACTTGGTATATTTACCTCTTTAGTAACATTTTGGTTCTTTAATTTTACATTTGCTTTTACCTTATCTGCTGAAATTTCTATTTCTTTTACTTCACCTGCTTCTACTTTAGAAAGTAATTCCGAGTAGGCAAGCCTATTCTCAGTATTATCAATTATTGATGATATTAAGACTATAAATATTATAAATATTATTAGCCACATAGCTAAAGATTTTATTCCATTTTTCAAGTTAATGCCTCCTTTTACTATTTAAGGAATATATCATAAAGATTTTGGTATTTCAAGTGTTTTACTAAAGTTTTTTTGTTCACACCCTAGTCATATCAAGGCTTTCCTTACGGAAGTTTACAATACCTCGTAAAAAAAATTTTTTTATTTTTTATCATTATTTTTATATTTTTATTTGGAGTTAAGTATTTATTACCAATATTATTTTTACATAATTTAATAACATCTTCAATATGTATTTTTTCTATTCCGTTAGTAGTCCCTAAAAGCTCATTAATAGTATATATTATAAGTCTTGATTTTATTACTTTTTCTAAAACATTAAATTTTTTTAAATCTAAAATTATTTCTTTTTCAGTTCTACTTATAAAAGTCTCTTTATATGACTGTTTTACTATTGATTTGAAATACATTTCATCAGTTGCTATAAGATTGGACATTCTATTTATTGTTTCTATAATATTAGGATTAAAATTCTCTTGTATATACGGAATAAGCATATTCCTAATTTTATTTCTTGTATATATGTTTTCTTGATTTGTTTTGTCATACTTAGGGTTTAAACCTTTTTCATTACAATATTGTTCAATTTCTTGTCTGGTACATTCAATTATAGGTCGTATAAGCTTGTTATCTCTTATTGGTTCTATACCTTTAAGCCCTGTACTTCCACTTCCCCTTAAGAAATTCATTAGTACTGTTTCTGCATTATCATTTGCATTATGCGCTGTAGCAATTTTATTTCCACCAACTATGTTCTTTACCTCTTCAAAAAAATCATATCTAATTTTTCTTCCAGCCTCTTCTGTCCCTAGCTTTTTTTCTTTAGCTATTTGTAAAACATCTGCCTTCTTTACAAAACATTTTATATCCCTCTGCTCACAAAAATCTTGTACAAACTCTGTCTCAGAGTCAGCCTCTTTTCTTATCATATGATTAATATGCGCAACTACAATGTTTATTTTAAGTTCATTTTGTAAATTTTTTAATACATTCAATAAACAAATAGAATCTGGCCCCCCAGACACTCCCACTACTATAGTATCCCCAGATTTTATTTGTTCATACCTTTTTATGGTATTTAATACCTTATCCTCCAACATATTTCCCCTTTCTGTCACAAAAAGGAGCGTCCCTATAGTGACAACTTATTCTCTGTATCTTTCTATATTTGCGAATTTTGTATAGTTTGCTAGCCATAATAGTTCTACCGTTCCTGTTGCTCCCGATCTATGTTTTGCTATTATTACTTCTGCAATATTTTTCTTTTCTGTGTCTTCATTGTAGTAGTCATCTCTATATAAAAACATTACAATGTCTGCATCTTGCTCTATTGAACCTGATTCACGTAAGTCTGAAAGCATTGGTCTATGGTCTATTCTTTGCTCTGGTGCACGTGATAATTGTGATAATGCTATAACAGGTACATCTATTTCCTTTGCTAATATTTTTAAGGACCTACTTATCTCTGCTATTTCTTGTTCACGGCTTCCTCCTTTTTTATTACTGCCTTGAACTAATTGTAAATAGTCTATTACAACTAATCCTATATTTTTTTCTAATTTCATTTTTCTGCATTTTGCCCTTATTTCCATTATTGAAATACCCGGAGTATCATCTATATATATACCCGCTTCTGAAAGTTCTCCTGATGTTGCTGCTAATTTTGCCCATTCATCATCATCTATTTTTCCCGTTCTAACTTTTGCACTATCCACCATTGCTTCACTGCATAAAATTCTGTTTGTCATTTGTTCTTTAGACATTTCTAAGCTAAATATCGCTACTGGAACTTTTGCTCTTACTGCTGCATTTGTGGCTATATTTAACGCAAACGCGGATTTTCCCATAGCAGGTCTTGCAGCAACCAGTATCAAGTCTGAATTGTGTAGTCCTGAAGTTCTATAGTCCAAATCCACAAATCCTGTTGGAACGCCTGTAATTGATTCTTTTTGGTTATATAATTGTTCCAATTGTGTAAATGTGTCTACTAGAATGTCTTTTATAGATGAATATCCCTTTTGATTCTTTTTTTGCATTACCTGAAAAATCTTTTTTTCTGCTATATCTATTACTTGTTCTACCTCTTGTGTAGGGTCATATCCAAGTGTTATTAATTCATCCGCAGTTTTTATTAATGCTCTTAGCATTGATTTTTCTTCCACTATTTTTATATATTGTTCTACATTTGATGTTGTAGGTACTTTGTCTGGTAATTGAACTATATATTCCAAACCACCAACAGCCTCAAACTTTCCCATTGATTTTAGCTCTGATTTTAATGTTATAATGTCTATTGGCTCTGCCCTATTGTATAAATTTAGTATTGCAGAATATATTATTTTATTATCTTCTCTGTAAAAATCTTGCTCTTGCAATACTTCTACTGCTGCTATTACTGCATCTTTATCTGTTAACATACTGCCTATAATAGCTTGTTCTGCTTCTATATCGTGTGGTGGAATTCTGCCTAACTCCATTTTTTTCATTCCTTTCTTAATATACGAGTTCTACTATTCTGCAATTATATTCACTGTTAATTTTGCATTTACTCCTTCATATAATTTTATATTTATTGTAAATCTTCCTATATTTTTTATAGTTTCTTTTACTTCTATCTTCTTTTTATCTATTTCTATTTTATACTGTTCTTTTAAATTTTCTGATATTTCTTTTGAGGTTACCCCTCCAAATATCTTTCCATTTTCTCCAGCTTTTACTTTTATTGTTAAAACTAGTTCTTTTAACTTATTTGCTACTTCTATTGCATCATTTTTTTCATTTTGTTTTTTAAATTTATTAGCTTCATTCTTTGATTCTAGTTTTCCTAAATTTTCTTTTGTTGCCTCTATTGCTAATTTTTTTGGAAATAAGTAATTTCTTGCATATCCATCACTTGCATTTATTATTTCATCTTTTTTCCCTACGCCCTTTATATTGTCTAATAAAATTACCTTCATATAATCATTCCTCTCTTTATCTTCTTTAATACTTTTTTAAAATTCTAGTATTTAATTTAAAATGCTTTTATTAATTATATCTTATAGAGTTTCTTCTATCAATAGCTTTTACCCACTTTTATATATATTAAAGTCAATTGTTTATAAGAGGGCAAATACCAGTTGTATTGCCCTCTTTTTTATTATTCCTCTTAACTTGACATTTCACTAAAATATTCATTTATTCTATTTATAAGCTCTGTTTTTACTTCTTCTGTTGTCATTCCCTCTACTTGGGCTCCGGCTAAGGTTATGTGTCCTCCGCCACCCAGTTTTTCTAGTATTAATTGAACATTTATATCTCCTATTGAACGTCCACTTATGCAGACTCTGTCTCCCATCATTCCAATTACAAATGATGCAACTATATTACTTATTGTGAGTAGTTCATCTGCCGCCTTTGCACATATTATGTTTGCATCTTTGTCTTGTTCATCATAAATAGAAATTGCTATTGCATGTTCTAAAACCTCTGCCTTTTCTACTATTTTAGAAATTTTATTGTATGTTGCTAAGTCACTTTGAAACCATTTTTTCACCTTAATTGTATCTATTCCATACTTTCTCAAATATGCTGCTGCTTCAAATGTTCTTACACCTGTTTTAAAAGTAAAATTCTTTGTATCCATCATAATTCCCGCATAAAGTGCCTCTGCTTCTAACTCTGTTAACTCAATTTTTTCTTGTGAATATTCCAATATTTCTGTAACAAGTTCTGCTGCTGAAGATGCATAAACCTCATGGAACATAAGTGTTGCATCTTCTATATATTCTGTACTTCTTCTATGATGGTCTATAACTACTATTTTTTCTGTTTCTTCTAATAATTCTGGAATTTCCACATAGTTTTTCTTACTTGTATCCACAACAATTAGCAATGTTTCTGGGCTTATTTTAGCTAATGCTTCACTTTTGTTTATAATTACATTTTTGTACTCGTCATCTTCTTTTGCTTTTTCCATAAAGTTTTCTAAACCAATTCCATAAGAATTGTTTACTATATATGCATTTTTTCCTAATGACCTTGCTAATCTATATATTCCCATACTTGAACCTATGCAGTCCATATCTGAGTTAGAATGTCCCATTACCATTACATTTTCCGCTTCAAGTATTAGTTCTTTTAAGGCATGTGCTACTGTTCTAGCTTTCACCTTAGTTCTTTTTTCTACTTCTTGTGCTCTTCCGCCAAAGAATACATATTTTCCATTTTCTCTTACAACTGCTTGGTCTCCTCCACGTCCCAATACGATATCTAGGCCTGCTTGTGCGGATTTGTATTTTTCGTAGTTAGAGCTACCTTCGTTTGAAACAGCTATGCTTAAAGTGAACTGTGCTTTATTAGTCCATTCCAATTCTTTTATTTCATCTAATATATTAAATTTTTTATTTTCTATTTCTGATAGATATTTTTGTTCAAATATTAACACAAAAGTATCTCTTTCAGACTTTATTACTAAACCTTCAAAATGAGTTGCCCATTCATATATATTTTTTTCAATTTGTGCTATGAATGTAGACCTGTCTTCATTTTCTACTCTCTGCATTAACTCTTCATAATTGTCAATCATTATTATTCCTATACAATTTTGTGAGTTAATATATTTTTCTTCTGTTTTTATTAATTCTGTATTGTCCATAAAATATAGTGTAAATATAGACTGTTTATTTCTTAATTCTATATATTCTCCTAATAGCTTATATGTTTTACTTCCAATTACTATACTTTGATTAATATTTTTATTTTTAACAAATTCTCCATTTTCAAGACTTTGCTTTAATTCTTTTAATATACTATCCAAATAGTTATTAATATCTATATTAATAAATTCCTTAGAAAACTTCTCGTTTTTCCAAATTGTATTTCCATTGGTTTCTAATATTATAAGTGGAAATGGTGAATTTATCAGTGTTCCCTTTGCTGCTTTATCAACGCTAAAGGTTAAGTGTTCTATATGCTCAGATAATTCTTCTTTTCTCTTTTCACTGCTCCAATAAGCATATCCAACAACTAAAATATAAAACAAAATTGCTGGCAGAACTAAGTTAATATTGCTTATACAAATAATTGTTAAAAGTACTGCTATTATTACTAAATATATCTTTACGCGCGATACTAGTTTATCAAATATTTTTTTATTGCTCGGCATAAAATCCTCCTAATTACATCTTATATTTTACACTTATTTCGCGCTTTTGTCAATGTTTACAAGAAATCCACACTGTAAATGGGAATTAAAATTGCTTTTTGGTCTAGGCATTAACATTTTTTATATAGTCTTCTAATATTATTTTTATTACAGTTGCTATTGGTACTGCCAAGAACATGCCTAATACCCCAAAGTACGCTCCACCTACTGTTACCGCAAATATTACTAATAATGGGCTTATTTTTAGTGAATCTCCTGTTATTTTTGGATTTATTATGTTTGCATCTATTTGTTGTAATATTGTTACTATTATTACCATCCATATCGCTTGATCAAGTCCACCTGTAAATATTGTTATTATACCTGCTATTATTACAGCTATTATTGCTCCGAAATATGGTATTAAATTAAATAGACCTATCATAAATCCTAGTAGTATAGCATATTGTATCCCCATTATTTTCATCGCTATAGATGTTATTATTCCAACTACCATTCCATCCAACAGTTGGCTTGATATAAAACGGAAAAAAACATTGTTTGTTTCGTAAAAGTATTTTTCTACATTACTATATGTATCCTCTTTGAATATTCTTTTTGATAATCTATTAAAAAATCCTAATATCTCGTCTCTCTCTGACAATATGTATATGGATACTATTATAGACACAAATAAATCAAATACTCCTGTAACTACATTTATTGCACCTTTTGCGTATTGAGCTAATTGTTCAAGGTTTAAATACTTTTCTAAATCAATATTTTTTATTTGTTCTGCCAACTTATATATTATTTCATTTTTTAAGAATGACTCCTCTGGTAAATTATTTAAAACAGCCATTGTTTTATTGTAATAGCTTTGAAAATTACTTATTAAGTCCTTAGTGCTTTCTATTATTGTTGGAATTATAAAATTAATTATAAATATAATTGCTATTATTGCTATTACATATATTGTGAATATTGCTATTGCTCTAGATTTTCTTTTTATAAATTTGTTTTTTGTCTTTGAATATACTTTTTCCAATTTTTTTGTTGGCATATAGAATAAGTATGCTATTAATATTCCTATTACAAATGGCATTAAAATTGAAAATAATTTTCCAAACCAATTTAATATTTCTCCTAAATTATCTACTGTTTTGTAAACTAATATAACAGCAACAGCAAATACAAACCAATATAACCATTTTGTAATTACACGTTTATTTTCTCCCATTTTTTCCCCTTTCATATTTTAATTTCTAGTCCTATTGGGCAATGGTCACTTCCCAATACTTCTGAGTATATCATTGAATCCTGTATCTGGATTTCTATTGACTTTGAAACAATAAAATAGTCTATTCTCCAGCCAACATTTTTTTCTCTTGCATTTGACATATATGACCACCATGAGTACGCATTTTCTTTTTCTGGGTATAGATATCTAAAAGTGTCAGTAAAACCCATCTTTAATAATTCAGTCATTTTATTTCTTTCTTCATCTGTAAATCCTGCGCTTTTTCTATTTGTTTTTGGATTTTTCAAGTCTATTTCTTCATGTGCTACATTCAAATCGCCACAGTATATTACAGGCTTTATCTTATCTAATTTTATCAGATATTTTTTTATTTCATCTTCCCATAACATCCTATAATCTAATCTTTCCAAGCCTTTTTTTGAATTTGGAGTATAACAATTTACCAAAAAGAATTTTTCAAACTCAAGTGTTATAATTCTTCCCTCCTTGTCATGCTCTTCTATTCCTATTCCATATGTCACATTTATAGGCACCTTTTTGCTAAATACTGCCGTACCTGAATAACCTTTTTTTAATGCACTATTCCAATATTGCTTATATTTTTTTAAAATATTCTGAATAGTTATATCAATTTGTTCTTCCTGCATTTTTGTTTCCTGAATGCAAAAAATATCTGCATCTATTTGTTTAAAAAAAGTTCCAAATCCTTTTGTAATATTAGCTCTTAACCCATTAACATTCCATGATATTAGTTTCATTTTTCTTCCTCAATTCATTTTTACTTTTACTATAATATCAAAAAAGAAGCGTATATGCAAGCATTTTACTTAGCAATTACTCTAATTGATATTAAAATAAATCGGCTATCGTAAATGTGATAACCGATTATATTATTAAAATTCATATACATAACATTCTAAATATCTTCTACCAAATTGTAGTGCAGAACTATGTGAATTATAGAAAATATCTAATCTATCACTTGATATTGCTCCACCTCTGTCTTGAACCACAAACCATCCACCATTTGGTTTATCTTTAAAATATGGTATATATATAACTGTTCCTATTGGGTATACCGAACCTGCTGCTAATGTGTACCATTGAGATGCTAATGCACCAGATGATGTTATACCATTTGTTTTACCACAGCAACTCATACATGGACAATATGCCGAAGTATTAAAAGTTGCAACTTTTGGTGTTATTCCTTCTACTTTTTTTGCCAATGTTGTAGATGCTGTTGTCGCTGGGTTTGTGCTAGCTGTTCTTAGGTTTGAACTTCTTGATGTAATCTGTCTTGTTCTTACTTCAACAATTTTGTTTATTGGTTCTTTTATAATTTCGCTAGATATTTCTGTTTTTTCTATTTCTACATCATTTTGATATTTTATTTTATATGTTACTTTTTTTAGTCCATCAACACCATTTTGTATTATTCTGTCTTGCTTTGTTCCAGAACCTGTTGATACGTCTTTAGTAATAGTTTCATATGGTATTTTTACTTCCACAGTTACTATTTTTTCAATTATTTGTTCATAATTTTTTAAAATATCTTCTGTTTTAATATTCTCTGAGCATTCTATTTCCGTAGCTATTTCAACTTCTTCATCTGTGTTTTTAAATATTTTTATAGTATTGTTTGATGAAAGTTCTTCATCTAAACTTGGAATAACCTTTTCATCTTCCAATATTATAATATGGTTTTCATCTAATATTTCTGAAATTTTAGTTTTTGAAGATAATACATTCATTTCATAACCACTTGATAATATTATTTTTACGCTATTTAATTTAACATTTCCTGCAACTACTGCTATGCTTGTTAAAAATAAAAATATTAAGCTTATGGCAATGATTCTTTTCAGCGATATAGATGCTTTCTCATCATTTTTCATAAGAAATTTGTTCCCTCCTTTAAAAGCAACAATTATATTATACCATTTATTAGTAAATCTGTCAAATTTTACTTTTCTACTATTTTCGCGCTAACACCATTTTTACTTCTTTTTCCACATTATTTCTTTGTATTCTTAATATAACTTCATCTCCCACATTTTTAGTATAAATATATTTTCTTAAGTCACTCATCTTCTCTAGTGTTATATTATCTATTTTAATTATTATATCTTTTTCTCTCAGTCCTGCATTATATGCTGATGAGCCTCTACTAACTTGAACAACATATATGCCTGTATCAAACTTTAAATTTTTATCTATATATGGTATCACATTTTTATCATAGGCAAATATTCCAATACTTGCTTCTTCAAACTTTCCCTGTGTTGCCAATTTTTCTATTATTGTTTTAATAAGATTTATTGGCACAGCAAATCCTATTCCTTCTGCTGAACTGATTTTTATAGTATTTATTCCTATTACTTCTCCATCTATATTTATTAATGGTCCTCCACTATTTCCTAAGTTTATTGTTGCATCTGTTTGAATTAAATTGCTCATATAAGAAACATCTTCATCTTCTTCTATTTTAATGGTTCTATTTACTGCACTTATTATACCAGATGTTACTGTTCTTTCAAACTCAAATCCAATTGGATTTCCTATTGCATATACTTTTTCACCAACCCTGATATTATCAGAATCTCCTAATACTGCATATTTCATATTTTTACATGATATCTTTAAAATAGATAAATCTATATTAACATCAGACCATACCACATTCCCTGTAAATGTTTCACCCGACTCTAATGTTACATAGCATGTACTATACTTTTCCCCAGAAACATGTGCATTGGTTAATATATATCCATTATCTGTTACCACTACACCTGTGCCTAACCCAAGTTTTGATGTACTATCCTTTAAAAAAATACTGCTACCAACATTTTTTACTTTTGATATTCCTACAACATTTGATGTTGCTTTTTCTATAACATCAACTGCTTCTTTATTTTCCTTTTTTTCTTCCTCCATAGTTCTTAATGTTTTTACTGCCTCTGGTGGCTGATTGGCTTCATTTATATCTATTTTCTCATAAAATTTATATAGTATTATACCACTAGCAATTATAAATATAAAGATAATTACTATTAACATTTTATTCTTTGATGATTTTTTTCTTCTTTTTGCAATATATGCTTCCATATTCTTCCTCCTTATATAATATAATTTTTACCATTTTTAAAAAAATTAAACATAAATTCTGTATCTATTTTTTTGTTACTATTTAATATATTATAAAGATAAAACGCCGAAGTATACGCTTTTAATCCTATCCAAAACTTATGTTTCCATACATGCAGATAATATAGCTCTTAAAAACATTATCCGGTAACCTTTTTTGTGAATTTTATGTGTATTTTATTGAATTTTTAATATATGTATGATATTATATTGGTTATATTGTTGAGGTAATTTTTATATTGCCTTAAAAGAAAGGATTGATATTAAAATGGGATGGATTATTTTAATAATTGTTGTTCTTATATTGGTTTTCCTAATAAATATATACAATAATCTTGTTTCGCTAAGACAAAAAGTTAAAAATGCTTGGAGCCAAATAGAAATACAATTGCAAAGAAGATTTGACCTAATTCCTAATCTTGTTGAGACTGTTAAGGGATATATGGGACACGAAAGTAATATTTTAACAAAAGTTGCAGAACTTCGCACTGCATGGGCAAATGCAAAAACTGTAGCAGAAAAATCTAATTTGGACACTCAACTTTCTGATACTTTAAAAACAATTATGGCTGTTTCAGAAGCTTATCCTGATTTAAAAGCAAATCAAAATTTTATAAGTTTACAACAAGAACTTGCTAACACAGAAAATAAAATTTCTTATTCTAGGCAATTTTATAATGACATTGTAACTACATATAATACAAAGATTCAAGTATTTCCTTCAAACATTGTAGTTGGAATGTTTAATTTTACACAAGAAACTTTATTTGAAGTAGATAACCCAGAAGCTAGAAAAAATGTAAAAGTTGATTTTAATAACTAAATTTATACATAAAAAACATAGTGTATTTAATTGTAATACACTATGTTTTTTGTTTACTAAATATGTATGTTTTAAAATTTCCAATTATTATATGTAATTTCTGCAATTTCTTCTGGTTCAATTTGCTTTACTTGTGCTATTTTTTCTACTAAATACTTTAAATTTCTTGAGTCATTTCTTGTCCCTCTATTAGGTTCTGGTGCCAAATATGGGCTATCTGTTTCAATAAGCATTTTTTCCAATGGTATCATTTGTATTATTTCATCTGCATTTTTAGAATTTTTGAATGTTATTGGTCCTGCTAACGAAATGTAAAAACCTAGATTTAGTCCTTCTTTTACAAGTTCTTTGTTTAATGGGCAACAGTGAAATACTCCCTTCTTATTTGGTGTATTTTCCTTTAAAATTTTTATAGTATCCATCACAGCTTCTCTTGTATGTATTATTATTGGTAAATTCAGCTTGTTCGCTAATTTTATTTGGTTAATAAATGCCATCTGTTGTAGTTCTTTGTTTTCTTTATTCCAATAATAGTCAAGTCCGATTTCTCCAATGCCAACAACTTTATCGGCTTTTGCTATATTTTCTATTTTTTTTATTTGCTTTATTATCTCATTTTCTGTTTTTAATATATCATTTGGAGATATTCCACATATAGCATATATAAAATCATATTTGTTTGATAAGTCTATTGCCTTTTTAGAAGATTCTATATCATAACCTGCAACTATAATTTTTGTTATTCCAGCCTCATATATTTCATGTAATATTTTTTCTCTGTCCTCATCAAATTTCTCATCATTATAGTGTGAATGTGAATCGAAAACCCTCATTTTAGACTTTGCATCCTTTCCTAAATAGTTATCTTTGTTACAAATACTCTATTAATTATCTAATATTAAAGTAAAGCTTGCCATTGCGTAGTTTTCTATATGTGATATACTCAAATCCTGGCTTATTATATTTTTTATTTCTAATTTACTTATATCTGCTATTGGCCTTCCTTTTTCATCATTATATATCTCTATATTTTTCCATAACCAGTTAGAAGTATTGTTTATGTTTTTAGAAATTGCCTTAAATATAGCTTCTTTTGCAGCAAATCTTGCCGCATAATGTTGATACTTCATTTTATTAGATTTTTCGCAATATTCTTGTTCTTTTTCTGTGAATATTCTATCCACAAAAACCTGCCCTATTTGCTCAATACTTTCCTTTATTCTATTTACCTCTATTATATCTACACCTGTTCTTATCTCCATCTAAATTCTCCCTTATATAAGATTTTATCTGATTGAACTTTTTTATTTTCCAAATAAGTTCATAAGTGTAACAATAAATATGCCTATTACTATTATTGCAATTATTTTATTTCCCTTTGCAATTCTTTCTATATTGTAATTTTTATAAAGTATATCATATTTATTTTTTAATTTTAGGTATGTCTCTTCTAGCAATAAACTTTCTCTTTCCTTTTCTTCTATACTTATTCCAAGCTCATTGTTGGTTATTTCTTGTATCCATATAAATTTTGTAAAATTTATAAATTGTTCCTTGTTCTAAACCTACTATATCAAAATAATTTTCATAAGTTTCTCCAATTTTATTTTGCCCTTGATATACTTCATAAAATACATCTCTTGTATTAATGCTTGGACAACTCCATACTAAATGTACTTTATCACTTGATATTGCTTTTCCAGTTAAATTTGTTGGTGTTTTAGGAATTGTATTATCTGATTTTGTTAGTATTATTACAGCATTACTTGGAGGGGACTTCTTCCCTTCTACATCTACAGCTACTACTCTATATTCATAATAAGTATTCTGCTTTAACATTTTATCTGTATATGTTACACACTCTTTATCAACAGTTGCAATCTTAATACTATCTCTATATATTTCATAATAATCAATTCCTGCTTCATTATTTGCTTTATTCCAAGATATTGTGATTTCTGATATTTCATTTTCTGTTTCTTTTAAAATAATAGTTTCTAAATTAGAGTTACTTACTAAACTTATTTTAAACTCATATTTTCCATATCCGTAGTAATTATATAATTTTAAATAATAATTTTTATTCTTTTCTAAGAAAAACTCATGATTTATAGAATTCAAGCTATTATTTATAATAACATTTCCCTCTTCATCACAAATTATATAATTTACAAAATCTTTCTTCAATGACTTTATTATATAATTTCCTTCTTTTGTAGTTGTGAACTTAAAATAATCTACATCACCATCATATTCAATACTTCCACCAATTAAATTATTTATTATTATTTCTGTAGCAGTATTTTTTTCATTACCATAATCATCCCCGTCAGTTTGTATCTTTATTGGTTCACTAGCATCTGAATATACTCCACTTATATTTACAGATTTTACTGTAAATTCATATTCTGTATTACTTAAAAGACTATCTATTGTAATAAAATTATTTTTTGTAACCCCCTTTAATTCCTTTCCTAAAAAAACTTCATAATGATCAATCAGAATAGAATCATTTTGATTGTCCCACTTTAATGTTATTTGAACTGCATTTTTAGAAGCTACTAAAACATTTTTAGGAACTGGAGGTTTTCTATTATCATTTCCTACAATTACTGAATCACTTTTAAGAGATTCATTTCCAGACCTATCAATTGCTGTTATAGAATATCTATGTATTTCGTTATAATTTACATTATTATCAGTATAAGTAAATATATTTGAATTTACTTTTCCTATTTCTTCTCCATCTTTATACACTTTATAATATTTCACTTCAACATTATCATTAACTTTATTCCATGTTAAAGTAACTGAATTAGAATTTTTTATTATTTCAGGTTTATCTGGTTTATCTGGTGCTTTAGTATCCGATTTTTCAAACCTTACATTATTAAATATTCCTGTTGCTGCATCCATTTCATTACACCCTGCTGTTAATGCAAGCCCCATTGAAATATTTTCATTTAGTGATGTTAATATTATTGTTTCTACTAAAGTCCATGTTATACCATCATATGAATAATATCCTTCTACAGAATTTCCTATCCTTGACAGTTTTAAATACACATTTACTTCATCATTATCTTTTTTATCTAACTCTATTTTTGTATCAATATCTATTGCTTTTGTATCTTTTCCATCTCTATATCTAAATACTATATAATTAGAATTATTTTTTGCTCCAATTCCTAAAAATACCATAGTATCTCCTGTATAATTAGTATTTCTAAGCATAACCCCAGCTTTTGCTATTGTACTTTGTCCTTCAAATTTAGGAGCTTTTCCTGCATTAGGATTAATAAGCTTAGTAATATTTGAAATAATTGAACAATCTAATATTGGTTGAGAATTATAAAGCTTAGTATATGCATACATACATGCATCATTATTATCTCCAATGTCCCATCCACCTGCTGACAATGTGTATTCTCTTGAATTTTGACTAAAACTTCCTTTAGGCTTTAATCCCCATTCTCCATTATTACTAATAGGTTCTCCTTGTAATGTATAATCTTCATTAGTTACCTCCAAAGATGTAGTTGCAATATTATAATTTCTATTGAAACTTTTTTCTACTTCTTTATTTTCTAAATCTTGTATCTCTACAGTTTTATCTTCTTGCTCATCATCTCTATTTGTATCTACATTTTCATTATTAAAAATTTCTTTATTGTCTTCAATTTCTATTTTATTTTCCTCATTATCATTTTTCAAAGATACTATTGAATTAAATTCTTCTGTATTTGATAAAGTCTTAACAGAAGATGTTTCTATTACCTCTTCTAATTTTTCTTCATTTGTTGTATTATTTATATTCTCTTCTAATTGTTCTTCATCAATTGTGTTATTTTGCTCAAATTTTTCTTTATTAGTATTTTCGTATACTAATGTTGCACTTTCTTCTGATTTGTTTCCATAATTATCAATAGCACAAATAGTAAAATTATATACTTTTCCTGATTGAAGATTATCAAATAAATAACTTGTTCCTTCTTCTACTGTTGCTATTTTATTATGTACATCATATATTTCATAATAAGAAACACCAGAAATATCACTAGATTTTTTCCATTTTATTAAAGCTTCCTTATCTGATTTTTTTTCTATCTCTAATGATGTTGGAATTGAAGGTGGAGTCATATCTTTATCTGTAGTTATTGAAATAATTTCACTATTATCAGATAAATTACCTCCTATATCTCTAGATTTTATTGTAAAATAATATGTTGTGTTTGGTTGTAGGTCTTTTACTAAATAACTTTCTCCTTCTTTTGTTTCACCTATTTTTAAATCACCATTATAAATCTCATAAGCTTCTATACCAATATTATCATTTCCTTTATCCCATATAATATTAGCTGAAACTTCATTTTTTGATTCACATTCTAAATTTGTTGGCGGAGTTGGTTTTTCTTTATCTTCTAAAGTAGAAATCTTTACTTTTTCACTTAATTCTGAGCAATTTCCATTTGAATCTTCAGCTGACATTCTAAAAATATATTCTGTATTAGGTTTAAGACCTTCAATGGTATATCTTTTATTACTACTCACTTCTCCAATCTTTGTTGAATCATTATAAATAAAATATTTAAATTCTCCTTTACCTTCCATATCCCATGATAAAGTTATTGTTGTTTCAGTTTTATTTAAGGTTCTTATATTAGTTGGAGCTTCTATTATATTAATAACTTCTTCTATTTTATTAATGTTTTCTCCATTTTGAGAACTATTAAGCACAATACTTTCTAAGTCTTCATTTGTATAATTTTTTATATTTTTAATACTTTCAGAATAAGCATTTTCTAAATTCTCTTGAAAATCATTTTGAACCATTTTATCAGAATTTATATTTTTATCCCCTGTTGTTACAATCATTATATTACTTGCTTCTGATAAATTTCCTTTTTCATCCCTTGCTTTCACATAAAATCTATACTCTGTATTAAATTCTAAATTACTTGCCTCAAAAGAGATATTTTTTGTTTTTCCTATTTGTTGTTCTCCATTATAAATATAATATTCTGTTACTCCAACATTATCACTAGAACTCTCCCACAATAATGTTACTGAATTATCTTTTAAAAAAATAACTTTTAAATCCTTAGGTGCTGTTGGTGATTCATTATCTTCTTCATATCCATAAACATTTTCTATTAAAATTTCATTTAACGGCACAAAGCCACTAAACAATTGAAATATAACAAAAAATATCAAACTTAATGCTGTATGTTTGAATGCTTTTTTCAAATCAATCCCCCCTTATGTTTGTTTAAAATAAATTATTTTACTATATATTTTATTGAATCTCTCACCACTTGTTCATTTTCATCTTTTACATCTACATATAATGTCTTATCTCCTGTTTGTTTCGTTGTCCATACATAACTATTGAATGTTCCATAATCTCTTAATAGTGCCCAATTTCCTAATGAGTCTTTTATTAAAAATTTATATTGTAATGTTCCTTCACCACTTGCTTCTACCTTTAATGTAACCTTTGTTCCACTTATCTGTGGTGATTCTTTATCTGCAATAAAGCTACTTATTACTAATGGTTTTATTACTTTATATGACATTTGACTTCTTACTACTTTTCCTGTACTGTCCTTTACATCCACATACAAAGTCTTATCTCCTGTTGTTTTAGTTGTCCATGTATATGTATTGGATGTTCCATAATCTCTTAATACTGCCCAATTTCCTGTTTTATTGTCTTTTATTAAGAATTTATATTGTAATGTTCCTTCACCACTTGCTTCTACTTTCAATATAACTTTTGTTCCACTTACTTGTGGAGATGTTTTATCTGTTGTAAAACTATCTATATATATTGATTCGCCAATAAAATATCTATCAATAATCTTATTTATTATATTTCCATTTTCATCTTTTATTTGTACTGTTAATGTACAAGTTACATTGTTCTTTTGTGGTAACCACTTTACCATGTTATTTTCTGAATAGTCTTGTATAATTTCATATTCATCATCATATTTTGCTACAAATTTATATTTTAATTTTCCTACACCTCCACTTGCCTTAGCTTGAATATCTACTCCATTGCCATCTTTAGATAAACTAAAATTAGTTATTTTTATACTTTCACTTACATTATAATTTTCTATGACTTTTTCAATTTCTTTACTATTCTTATCTTTTACCTTTAATATTAGCTTATAATTTCCACTAGTTTCTGGTATCCAAGTTACAGTATTTTCAGTATCAAAATCTCTTATTAACTTATATGTGTTATCTTTTTTATATAAAAACTTATATAATATATCTCCATTTCCACCACTTGCATTGCCTGTAAGCAATACCTTTTTTCCTATCTCTTGTCCATTAATATAATTAGTATCAAATGTATTAATTTTTAACTTATCATTAATTACAAAATCTGATTTTTCATTTTTAACTATATTACCTGTACTGTCTTTAACTTCAACAATTATTTTATAATTTCCTGGTGTATCAGGTACCCATTTAACTGTTTTATTTTCATTAAAGTCTTGTAAAATTTTTGTTTCATTTTTATCTTTTATATAAAACTTATAAAGTATCTTTCCTGTTCCTCCTATCGAGTCAGCTGATATATTTATAGTTTTTTTGATTTCTTGTGGTGACATACAATCTATTGAGAAATTAGTTATTGATAATTCATCTTTTATTTCATAATTTATCTCTTTTCTTATTATTTCTCCATTCTCATTTTTAGCCCTAACTCCAAGTATATACATTCCTACAGTTCTAGGATTCCAACTTGCATTATTTTGTTCTGAATAATTCCTTATAATTATTTCTTTACCATTTAGTTTTTCATAAAATTCATATTGAATCTTTCCACTACATCCACTAGCTCCTGCATATATTTTTATTTCTTTATTTATAGTTTGTGGTGAAGATTTATCTGTTGTCAGTCCCCCAATAAAAAAACCATCTTTACTATAATATTCTAAACTTTGACCTTCTTTATATTCTTTACTTGAATCAAAAATACTTGTTACTTTATCACATAAAAATCCTTGTTTACCAGTTTGCGGAATTTGATTCTCTAGTTGATTTAGTACATCTCCTCTATTATTAAAAATTACTCTTACAGCCTCCTCATTCCATCCTTCTGGGAAAATATAATAATACAATCCTTTATTATTGTCATATATCATTTTCTTGCCTGGCCACTCAGATAATTCTTCTTTATTTTTATATACATATATACTTGCCTCATTCCAATTTGAAGGACTTTTAAAATATACTATTTTTTCCTTATAAAAAACTGCTACTGTCTTTTTCTTTATATTTCCAATTAATCTTCCATTACTTACAACAAAAGTCCCACCATCAGATATTTTATTTTCATACATTCCATCCTCTAAGTTAGTTTCTATATTAATAACTGTGTGTTCTCCATTATTAACTAATACTGCTCCATTCCTTCCTCTTTCAATTAGCATAGCATTATCATTTATTAATCTTATATTTTCACTAAGTCCTTTCATATCTTTATGAAATTTATTTAATACTTTTATATCTTCATGATTATAAAAATCTTCTCCAATATTTCCAATTTTATTAGAAGGTCTTGAAAAAAATATTGGTGAAACATCTTTTCTAGCTGAAAGTATAGCCCAGCATATTTTTCTTTCATTTTCACTTAAGTTTTTGCTCTCTCCAAGATAAAAACTATCTTCATTTTCAAAATATTGTGATGATATTTTATTATTAATATCTATATTTTTTAATTTATTACTTCTAACTGCTTCCAATAAAGAATCTGCATATTTTTCACTTGAAATATTCATATGCTTTTTATATGCATCCTCATTATTAGCATCACAATTTTTTATGTCACCATATATTAAAAGTGATTCCTTATTCTTTAAATTACCTAATATGTACTCCCAATAATCACTTGCCCATCCTTTTTCTAAATCTTCTCCATAACTTGTTTCTATATAATTTGCTTTATTAAATCTAAAGCCAGAAACACCTGCATCTATACAATCATTTAAAAACTTCAATGCTTTCTCTTGAACATTAGGATTTTGAGTATTTAAATCCATTCCTTTGATATTTTTCTGAGTTACAGCCCATCTATTACT